>Ga0257125_1000720_pt1 | contig 40615 bp, 28 predicted proteins | sample SI106_200metaG_FD_190183 | JGI IMG/M metagenome (GOLD analysis project Ga0257125, IMG submission 190183) | Marine microbial communities from Saanich Inlet, British Columbia, Canada - SI106_200 | ecosystem: Environmental > Aquatic > Marine > Inlet | place: Canada: British Columbia | collected... | reverse complement strand
TGTAAATCTTCTACTTGACCTTGTAATGTTTCTGCCATTGAATTTAGTCGTTCATAACTCAATACTACAGCTTGTACATAACTAATTGCACGTTGTTGTGCTACTAAATTCGCATCTTCACTAACTATTTGTTCTGGTAATCTTAATTCTAAGTCTTTTCTATTTTTATCTTTTAATATTCTTCCAATATTTTTAATTTCTTTTCTTAGTATTTCATACCTACTTTCTTGTTCTCCTAATCTTATTAACTCTAACTTTATTTCTTCTAACATCTCTTGATTATTAGCTGCTTTTCTTTTCTTTTTTTTACTTGGCCAAATTCCACTGTACCATGATTCTGTTTGACTAACTTCTCCATATAATTCAGTTACTTTGCTTGAAGCTAATTTAAGAAGAGTATCTGATTTTAATCCCTTATAATTTTCTGGCAATCTACTACCAGTAGTTGTATAAATCTCATCAACAAAATTAATTACTCTAGTCCTATATGCTTCTTGTGCAAGTCTATTGCTTTCTTGAGACTCATCTATCATTCCATTAAGTTTTTTTGTTTCTTCTTCTAATCTTGTATTTTTTCCTACTAGTTCTTCTAATTGTCTATTTGCTTCTGTAATGTTTTTATTTAATCCAGCTATTGTTGCAGAATCTCTTGTGGTTTGTTCTCCTAAGTTAAGAGCATAAGCTGTTTCTTGTTCTACTCCTCTTGTCCTTAATGATTCTATCTCTCCACCTAAACTTATAACTTTTTGTTCTAATCTAGGAGCATATTGTTCCCATAGATCATAGAAATCAATTAACATAATTGTTGAGTCATCAACATATCTTTCTTTTACACCTAATGTTCTAACCATTTCTCTTCCTAATTTAGTATCTTTAACTTCATGGAATACTTGCTTAAATGAGTCTATATCAACTAATCTAGATTCATCAATATTATTTGCTATTAGCTGGTCTCTATAATTAGTTAGTAAATAAATCCAATTATCTTCACTAATTTTGTCTTTATTAATTAATCTTGAAAGTTTCTCAAATGGAGAATATGCTGCGTATGCAAGTGCATTAACTAAATTTTGAGGACTCTCTTCTCCTAATTTATAATTTCCAACAATTTTTTCAAATTGAGACATCATTAATCCATTAGTTATACCATCACTAACTATTAATAGGTGTCTTGCTTTTTTCTTTAATGCATTTAAATCAATTTGCATATATGTTAAATCATTTTTTACATTACAATCTTCATAATCATCTCCACCATGTGAATACATACCAATATATAATTTAGGTTTATCATTTGGATTACTGGAATCGTCTGGTTTAGGTGTGATATAAGTAATACTTCTATCTTCGTTAATTAACATAATACTTGTATCACCAACATGTTGAAGCTCTATAACTTCTCTAATTAAATCAACTAATGTTAAGTCTAATGTTGTGCTACTCTTTTTTCCATCATCTAATTTTCCTTTTATTAATAATTCATCATTAGTATGAACAATTAATTCTTCACTAACTCTTCTAAAATTATTTGTTCCTTCATTTTGTAATATTCTTTCAAGTGGTAATCCAATACCCAAAATGGCATTTTTACTAGCAATAGCACCATAGTGTTTGCTTAAACCATCTGCAACTAATCCTAATGCTAAATCAGGAGATATAAGCCTAGCTAAATGATTATCTTCATTTTTTCCTTCTGCTGGTTTACTAAATGGATATAATTGCATTTTTTTATTGTTTTTTTAACTTAATTATTATCTTACAACTGTTTGATATTTAATTGCAATATGAGATGCAGGACCTTTTTCTCTTCCTTTATTTCTCCCACTATTTTTGGTGTTATACATATCTCCATAAATTTCTCCATTATTAAAACTATCAATCTCTGCTGAAGTCATTCTAACATCTTTTTCTTCTCCTCTTTGTTTAACTCTTGATGCATAACGTGTATCAGCATTTTCAGTGTTTGATGAGTTTAAAATTTTAGACATAGAAAAAATTAAATGTTCTTTCATTTCTGCAGTTATTTCTAATTGTTGTGTATCAATTTCATATTTTTTATTTTCTCCATCACTTACTTCTCTTACATAACAATCCATTTCAATTTTTCTGCCTTTTCCCTTTGCTTCTCCTTGTTTTTTCCCTTTTTTATGTCTTCTATATAACATTCCAGAAACTTTAAATCTATGTACTGTCCCATTTTCCATATTAGATTTAGGTTCTACATATTCTGCTTGGATATCTATGTTATTATCTTCTGTTTTTATTCCAGCATTACTATAATATGTATCAGAATTCCCAAATATTGAATCAGGATTATAATTAATTTTAATTGCCATATTAGATAATTTATCTTCTAATTCTTCTACAACATCATCTTCAATAATATTTTTAGAATATTTTGATTGTAAATCAACTCTCAATTGACTTAATTTATTTTCTAATCTTTCTATTACTCTATAAAGACTTTGAGATATTTCATCATGACTCTCAATCATTCTATTTTTTTCTTCAATTTCATTATTTAATTTCATAATTTTAGTATTATCAAGAGTTTTTTGTACTTCTCTACCTTTTGTTTTTGCATCTGTAACATCTTGCTCATACTTATCTTTAGAAATTCTAGCATCTCTTTCTTCTTCAGTATCTGTTAATTGCTGTTCAAGGTCTGCAACTTGTATATCATAACCATTTCTTAATTCATCTAATTGTGTTGTAAGACCTTTTACTTGTTCAGTTAGACTTTCATATTCTCTTAATTTTTCATTTGCTTGAGTTAATGCTGCTGTTTTTTCTTCTAATGAAATTCTTGATATTTCTAATGCAGTATCAACTTCTGCTTTTGCTTCAATAATATTTGCTAATTCTTGCTCTAATGTTGAATAATCTTCTAGTTTTTCATTTGCTTGAGTTAATGCAGCATCAACTCCTGCTTTTGTTGTTCTTAATTTATCTAATTCTTCTTCTATATTTGCATATCTTACTAATTCTTCTCTTGCAATTTCTAAGGCATTAGTAGTTTCAGTATGTGTTTTTATTAATCCTTGATATTCAGATGTTTTATCTACTAATGCAACTCTTGATCTTTCTAATGCAGTATCAACTTCTGCTTTTGCTGTTGTTAATTTTTCTAATTGTTCTTCTATACCTGCATATTTTTCTAATGCATTATCAACTTCTGCTTTTGCAGTTGTTAATTTCTCTAATTGTTCTTCTATACCTGCATATTTTTCTAATGCATTATCAACTTCTGCTTTTGCTGTTGTTAATTCTTTTAATTGTTCTTCAATACTTGCATATCTTTCTAATTCTTCTGTTGCATTAGTTAATTTATCTTGAGCTTCTATTAACTGTTTATCTATTTCAGCATAATCTTCTAATTTCTGCTGTGCTTCTGATAATGCTTTATCAGATTCTTCTTTTGCTGTTGTTAATTCTTTTAATTGTGCTTCTAAGCCATCATATTCTATTAATTTACTTTCAGCTTCTGTTAAAGCCGTTGAAATTCTTTCATTTGCTTCTTTTGCTTCTGTTAATTCTGCTTCTAATCCTACATATTTTTCTAACTCTACTCTAGCATTAGCTAAATCTTCTTGAACTTGTGCATAACCTTCTAATTTTTCTTCAGCTTGTTTTAATGCATCTTCAGTTGTTTTGTATTTTACTCTTTCTCCTGAAATAGTTTTTTCTAATTCTTGATATCTTCCTTCTAAATTATCATATTGTTCTTGTCTTTCTCCTATAGTTGATTTTGCAGTTTCAAGTTTTCCAGTTAATTCTTCTTTTGCTTGTCTTTCTGTTTCTAATTCTTTTCTAAGAAGTTCTAAAGCAGAATCAGCATTATATCTTTTTTCTAATAATGTGTTCAATTCAATAATTTTTTGATCCAATTCTCTTATAATTCCTATATCTCTTTCTGATGTTCTTTCATGTTCTGCTATTGTTGCTTCATATCCACTTGCAGCTGTTTCAAGATTACTAATCTTTTCTCCTTGTTCTTCTATAGTAGTTGATTGTTCTCCTGTTGTTCTAACATGATCTTGTATTGTTCTTTCTTGTTCTTCACTTATTTCTGTTTGTTCTGCTATTGCTGTCTCATGCTCAGCTATTCTTGTTTCATATCTTGCTTTTGCATTTTCATATAAACTAATCTCTTCTTCAAGCTCACTAATTCTTGCGTCATATTCAGTTTGTCTTATTTCATAAATATTAATTGTTTCTTCTGCTGTAATTAATTTTCTTTTTTCTTCAGTTAAATCTTCTCTTACTCCTTCTAATGTAGCTTCTAATGTACTGAATTCATTATTTTTTAATCTATGTACTTCTTTTAATTCATTTAATTCTTCTTCTTGTGCTACATATCTTTGTTGAATTGCTTCTTCAGCTTCTCTTATTCTTTCTCTATGATCACTATGAGAAATATACCCTATATATCTTGCATCAACTTCTCTTTCTTTGCTTTCTACTGCTTTAGTATGGTTTTCAGGAGAAATCCAGTTTTCAGAACCAGCTAATTGTGTTACTAATTCTTGAATTCTTGTTTCTGCTTCTTTATATTGAATTTGCAATTGACTAAATGCAGTTGTTGTTTCTTGATGAGTTATTCTTAATTCTTCAACTTCTGTTTCTAATGCAACATATTCATGTTCTTTAGATTCAAGTTCTTGAGCAATAGTTCTTAATTCTTGAGTTAATTCTAATTGTTCTCCAATTCTTTCTTCTAAACCTTCTCTAGCTTCATCTAATTCAGCTTTTCTGGTTGCTAATTCATCTTGAGATTCTTGATATGTCTTTCTTAATTGACTTAATTCAGTTTTTGTTTCTTCTAATACACTTCTTTGTAATTCTACTACTCCTAATGCTTTATCTAAATCTTCTGATGTTATTCTATGTTCTTCAGTTAATTCTTCTAATGCAACTTCTTTTTCTCTTAATGCTTGTTCATTATTATTCATACCAATATATGGTCCATGTATTACTGGTTGTCTTGTTTTTGAACTATCCATGTTAATCACATCCATTGAATGAGTATCATTTAAATGAACATCAACCATTGTTGCATCATCAATGTACTTTAACATTAATCCTAAATCTCTCCTCATGTTTTTTCCAGTTTCAGTATCTTTCACATCTATAAAAACTTCAATCATAGACTCTAATGTTGTTAATCTAGATTCATGAATTCCTTCATTTGCAATCAAGTTCCCCTTATATATTTCTATAACATTAACTAATGCATCTTCTGTTAATCTTTTATCTAACAAATTTAACATTCTTTCATAAGGATAAGCAGCAGCAGCAAATAATTGGTTTAACACAATTTTATCATAATGTGGATCTGTTGTTGGAACACTGCCTAAAATTGACCCAAATTCATTAAGTGTTACAGGATTAGATATTCCATCAGTAAATAATAATAATCTTGCTGGTTTTTTACCTTCTATTACATAATTTTTTATATCAATATGTTCTCTACTCCATCTTTTTTCTGTTCTTATTCTTATTTTGTTTTTATAATCTATTTTAAAATAAGTTAAATCAAATTTAACATTACAATCATCAAAATCATCCCCTCCATGTGGATACATCCCAAGATACAATTTTGGTTTCACAGAAGGATTAATATCTTTTGGAGTTGGGGTTATAAAACTAAAACTTCCATCTTCAAATAATAATGCAACATTTGAATCACCAATATTATAACCTTCAATTATTCTTCTTTCAAGATTAACAGCAGCAATATTAAAAGTAGTATGGCCATTTGTTGGTTTACCACCAGTTAATACATTATCATTAACTTGTACAACTAAATCTGGAATAAAATTTCTAACTGATTGTTCCCCCATTTTTCTAAGAAGTGAGGATGTACCTCCACCTATCATGTCACATGCTGCTTCACTTGCTAATTTTGCTCTTCTTTCTCGTCTAAACTTTTCACTTGTTGGAGTTAAACCATCACCAATTGCAGCAACAGCTAGATTCGGATTTATAATATCAGAGAACCAACTATCATCATCTTTATTTGGATGTGATTGCTGTTTTGTATGTATTTTCATTTTCTTTCTCTTCTTCTTATGATATTATTATTTACTATGACTTTTATCAAATGTAACAGTCATTACTCTATGTGGTAATGTTGCCTTTTCTAATAATCTACTATAAACTGGACCATCATAAAATGGTTGATTCATTTTAATGAAATAATCTGGTTTTACTTTAAACAATAAATTTGAGCAATATAATACTATTTCATGTCCACTATTTGCTCCAGATAACATTTCTTTAATTGAATGTTTATCAGATGAACCACTACATTCCTTACTTCTTCTTTCCTTATATGGTAAAAAACCATTAATATTAGTTATTTTTCCTTCAGGATTTAAAGATTCTTTACCACAATCTATTGTATAAACAGCTCCCCTATAACATCCAACAAGACAATAAATTTTTTCTTTGTGGCGCATTAATTTAATTGATTTTGGCCATTCTGATACTGAATTCAAAGTACCTGATGCAAGTCTTATTTTTCTATCTTCTTGTTGAATCTCAATTGAAAATTTTTCACCATCATAATCTACTAATACAGCAGCAGCAATATTGTCCATAACATCATAACTAATTATTGCTTCTTTACTACCTTCTTCACCAAAAGTATATGTTTTTACAATTTCATTAAACATTGTTTTTCCATCTATTATTTTATGGTCAATTATATCTAATGCATTTCTATTTGGCATTATTGTATGTTCTATTCCACCTATTTCTTGTACACGTGTAAAATTAGTTGGTGTCCAACCAGTATAACTTGCTTCTACTAAACTCCCTAATTTATTTTTTTCATCAAAAAAACTATCATCTATTTCTCTTTTAAATCTCCAATAAAATGTACCCATTGGATTTAATTCTTTATCTTCTCTATATGTTTCACCTACTTGACTCTCAGTAAATAATGATAATAAAAATTCATTACTATTCATTCTATTAACTTGTGCTAAACTCATTTTTTCAGGAACAACTTTTCCAAATCGTCTTAAATCTTCTTCTAATGATCTTTTATCATGTCTTTTAACACCAACACTTCCTAAAACTTTCCAAATTTTTCTAGAAAAATCAAATAATTGTCTCTGTTTTGATCCTGTTTCATCTCTTTTTACAAGGTGAACTCCTGCTTTTGTTGTTATAAGATAATGATCTCTTTTTATTTGAGCAATTGATAATGGTGTTCTAATTGTATCAGTACTATCTACAAGAATTATGTCAGCTTCTGGACCCTTTGGAGCTAAATTTCCTTTTACTGCATCTTCCTCTATTGCCATTTGAGTTTCAGAAGGTTTATTATATGGGATAATATACAATCCCTTTGATTTATCTTTTGTATCTCCAGCTTGTACTCCAGTAACAATTAAATCTTCAATATTTCTTGGCATATTTTTCACCTGTATTCTTAATCTCTTTTCTATTATTTTTTGACAAGTTTAATTTATTTTTTTAATCTTCTAACTAAGAAATTTCTTAATATTAAATACTCTCTTTTATTTGGTTCATATTTTTTTCTTAACCATGGACTACCAAATAATATTACTTTTGCTCTTCTTGTTTTACCCTTTTCAGCATTACCTAATGCTCTCATTGCATTAACATAAGATCTTTCAGAATTTTCTAAATAAGGATTTCCTTTTAGCTCTTCAGCACAACTATATGCTTGCTCTAATTTAACATGAACAAAGTAACTTGCCATTCTAATAAATTTAGTTTTAGCAACTATTTCTTTGGGTGGTAAACTAGTTAAAATTGCTTCTGCTGATCTTTCAACATCTTCATAATTACCTGCAAGATGACATAAATTTAGATATCTTAACCTTGCGCTGTAATTATTTATTTTTCTACTATTATTACTAACTCTAATTAATTGTGCTAACATTGAACTTGGAATATTTATTTTTCTAGGTTTTATTTCATCTGTTGTTCCTGTTTTTTCCCAATCCTCATCTTTTTCTTCAATATCAGATTTCTTGATAAAATCATCAACCATTTTAAATACTATTCTTTCATAAACTACATTACATTTTTCTATAACATTTTCTATATTTCTCAAACTTGTTTCAACTTTTAGATTTGTTTCTCCAGGAACAACTTTATATCTTGCTCTTATTCTTTCTTCATTTCCTTTTAAATTTTTGAAAATTTGTTCAAGATACCTACAAGCAAGTTCTGGATTTTCATGTTCATAGTGAAGTGCACAAGTATAATTAGTATTAACATCTTGAGATATATGGTACTCTTTATCTTCTTCTCCTGATAATTCAGAATTATATGATATAATTGCATTTAATAAATCTGCTAAATTTTTATGATTTTCTTTAGTTGGCTTTTTTAGATATGGTTTATCTGATTCAACTGTTATCTCTAATAATGGAAGAGCTGAACTATAATCTTTAAGAAATAAATACAATTTTGTTAATGTTTCTCTTACATGTTTGTTAAATCCCTCAAGCTTTGAATCTGTTATTCTATTTTCTTCTTTAACTTCACCTAAAATATTTGATCTTACTATATATAGTCTAGATGATGCTATACTTGCATAACAGCTAATTGATGATTGATATGTTTCTATTTCAGATTGTAAGTCTTTAATTTTTTCTTGTGCTTCTTCATCAACTGCTTCTAATAAACTAGATTCTAAGTTTAATCTTTGTATTTCTCTAACTTCTTTATCAAATAATCCTATGTAATGTCTTGCAACTAAATAATTAGCACATGTATTATACGGATCTTCCTTTAGTATTTTATCTAATACTACTATATCTGTAATGGGACTATCTGGTCCCTCTGGACTACCAGTACTATCCCATGCTTCCCACAATCCTATAATTCTTTCTATGTTCATTTTTTTATGTTTTTAAGTTTTTTAATTAATTATTAACCTTTAAGTTCTTTAAGTAAAGCTTTAACTGCTTTACTTTCTTTCCTTAATGTGTTTGCAATTTTTAATGCATCTCTTTGTTCTCTTTCCATTTGTTCAATAGCCTTACTACCTATTTCTTTTGAACTATCATACATTTGATCTTGTCTATCAAATAATGCAATATATTTATCAACAAATCCATCATATTTTTCTACTAACTTAACATATTCTTCTTGAATTCTTTCTTTGTCAGTTTCATCAAGTTCATTAGCATAGTTCTCTTTGTATGATCTTGTAATATCACTTTTTTCAAATCCTAATGTTTTTTTAGTTTCTTCTAAAAATGTGTAACTCTCTCTGATCTGTTCATATTTTTCAATTTGTGTTTTTAATTCTGGACCAGAAAGAAGACCTTTTTTTTCTAAAATTTCTTTATGTTCTGTTTCTGTTCTTTCGATTTCTTGATAAAGATGTAACATATATAATTCTTGTTGCATCTCTTCTGCTACAGGTAGTTTTTGTTTTTTAGCTTCTGCAGGTGATAAAGTTTTATCTTTTCCTAATAATCCATCTAATTTTTTATTATACCTTCTAGTGGTGTGCATAAAATTATGATATGCTCTTTGAACACTTGGAAAATGCCCATTAGTTTTAACTGTAAATCTGTCTTGATTTAATCCAGCTGCTAGTTCTTTTAAGTATGAAGCAGCTGTATTTTTTGGATATAACATTGAAACAATTGTTTCAACAACAACATCTTCAATCATATTACCTTTTAATTTTTTTAAGAATTCCTTTTCTCCACTCCCATTTTTAAGTCTTTCAGCTTCAAAGACAGTTGGAGTCATACCAGTTAATAATTCTATGGTTATTAATCCTGCTGCACGTATATCAGATGCTTGGAAATAATCTAGATTTATTCCTGTTGGTGGTTCATATGATGAGGTTAATCTATAATCTTCATATCTTCTATGAGGGTTTCTTCTTTTATCTGGATTTTTTCCTCGCCATAGTTCAAGGAATGATATTTTTAAACCACCAGCTTCACCTCCTGAGTATAGTGATGGTTTTGCAGGATTGTCAAATGCCATATCACTAAGACGAACTTTTATTTCAGAAGGCTCTAAATTTAATATTTCTTCAATTGATAAACTATTTAGATGAGATGTTCCTATATCAAATCCTTCTAATAATACATTAGATGGGATTAAATCACCATGTGCACATTTTAATGTTTTACTATATCCATGTATTGAAACTAATCCCTTAAGTACTCCTAAAGAAATAGTATATGCAATTGCTTGCCATTTTACAGTATTAAAATTTTCTTCAGTTCGTGGAGCTCTTTTTCCATCATATTTTTTTCTATCTTCATCTTTAAGTGTACTCATAATGCCATATGTATTGTTCATAATATCTACTAATAAACTAACATCTCTTCCAGGCATATATTTCATTACTGCAGCAACCCTATTGTCACTTAATTCTACTACTGCTTCAGGGGAAACTAAATTATGGCTTTTTCCATATCTTCTTTTAACACTATCACTTTCTCCAACTTGTTCTTCTCTAAATTGTGCTCTTTTTTTAGCTGTTTTTGCTTCATCTTTTTCATTCAAGTCATCTCTTAATACTTTTAATGCTTTATTTTTTTCTGTTGTTCCTATTACTCTAGCTAAATAAACATCAGCTGTTTTTCCACTACCAACAAGATCTTCAATAGTATTTTCAGTTTCAAGTTGTAATTTTCCACCTTTTTTAGTTTTAAACCCTGCCATTTTATCATCCCCACTTGCCTTTTAATTATTTGAATCTAATTTTGTTTTAATACAACACTAGTATTACCAACTCTTTGTCTAGCATATTTTCTTTCTCTAAGTATTTCACCTAATTCAAATTCAATTGTATCTCTAGTTGTTGAATTATATGTTAATCCAAAACTTAAACCCTTATTCTCAGAAACACAACATCTATCATAATCAAGATTTCTAATAATATATTTACTACTTAAATTATGGTGAACTAGGTCTCCATCTATTTCAAACCAACTAACTGCTTGGTCATGGAATAATGGTGTACTTTCTCCTTGTTCTTCTCGTTCTTCTGGATTAACAATTACTTCAATATGGCCTTCACCATAACCTATTGTTACTGTTTTTGTTAAGAAAGCAATACAATTTTGACCTTCATATTCAAAATGTTGAAGATTTGATATAATACCACCTATTTGTTCATAAAGAACTTGATAACTTGTATTATTATTTTTTCCATTGTCTTTATCATGATTTTCATCGTCTTTATCTTTGTCTTTACATAAAATTGCCTTACCGTCATTTGTTCCAATATAATATCTATTATTATTAGCATCAACTTCAAATGAAGATATTTTTTCTCCTAGTCCTTCACTATTAAGTTCAGATATTTCTACAGAAAATTCATTTATTTTTTCTATTGATAAATATCCTTTGTTTTCTGGACCATAAGGAATTAAAGGAACCTCTGGTTTAGCAGGATCTGTTTTGATTTTGTAGCCAAGCTTATATGCTTCAATAGTTAATTCATTTTTTTCTATTTTTGCTGAATATAAAATACCATCTTCAACTTTGTAAACTTTTTCTCCATCTTTAATTAAACAATGTCCTCCTTTTTCAACTGTTCTTCCTGCTTTTTTATCATCTAAACTAATTCTTCCTTCTGCATTTACTTCATATAAACTAAATCCTAATAATCCATAATTTGAGTGATTAACTAATAATATTTGTTCTAAATCTGCTATTGTCTCAATAATATCTTCATGTTCTTTAACACCTGATTCTGTTTCTGTGTATTTTGGTTTGACAACATCAACAAAATTTATTGTTCCATATCCAGATTCACTGAAAACAACAGAACTTTTTTCACCAGTCTTAGAATCAAATATTCTTAATTTGCTTCTATCAGCTCCACAAATAAATGTTCTTTCAAATGCTATGTAAGTAGCAATAGCTGTGCATTCGTCATCTGGATTAGATTTCATTCTATATACTTTTTTTATTTCAGCATCCCCGTATTTATTAAAGCCAACACTAACAATATCTTTTCTTGCAGAAACAATTGCTGTTAATCCATCTTCTTTTATATTACTTGGAAAATAATTTGTTGAAAGTTCTCTTTCTTCTCTTTCTGGTTTTTCTACATGAGGATCAGTTATAGGTTTTCTACTAACTTGTTCAATTCCTTTTTTAATTTTTGGATTTTCTAAATTTTCTTGGTTAAAACCTTTATTTTCTTCTAATCCTTTAATAAACTTATTTCTTATTTTAGAAGTTGGATAATTTACTTGTAAAGGAGCAGTTCTGCCTAACATAAGTCCATGTCGAGTAACCATGAAATTTCTAAGTTCTTGTCCAACATATACAGAATTATTAAAATTCCCAATTATATTACTTCCATTTCCTAAACTTCTAGTTGCATAGTTTGATAATTCAATAATACTTTCAGCTAATTCAGTATTTGGATTTTCTCCTCTTTCAATTCTTCGTTCAATTACTGAATAAAGATGTCTACTAAAAAATTCATGAAGATCTTTTGCTTGTATGTTTATTCTAAGTTCTTCTCTTAGATATTTTATTAAATTCTTTCCCCAAACTGCTCTTCCATAAACATCATGATCACCAATAATTGCCATATCAAGTCTTCTAGGATCAATATCATGCACAGATAATTTAAAGTGTTCAATAAAATCTTTTCTAATTCTTCTTGAATCATTATCACTTACTCCAATTAAGTAAGGTGTTAATTGTGGATTCATCATTGCTAACATATTACATACTAAACCAGGTTCATTAGTAACAACTAAAATTGATTTTGGATCAAGTTCAGGATCAATTAAAGTTTCTCTTAATCTTCTCCCATAATCTAAGGTAATATCTATAGATAATGGGAAATAATCTATTAATCTATAACCATTTGTTAATCTATTTTCTACTTTCGCATTAATTGCCAATCCTAATGTTTCAAAAATTGTTCTATCATCCCCAGTTAATTTAGAATCAAGTACACCGTCATTAATTTTTTTTTCTAATAATCTTAATTCACTTTTTTCACCAAATGCTTCTTGAAAAAAGTCTTGTTGAGAAATATTTTCTTTTAAGATATCAACTGTTACTCTATAAAATCCTAATTTTGCTGTTGTTCCCATTTCTTCAGATTCTTTAAAGAATTTTCTGTATCTTTCTCCAAATTCTTGCCCAAATATTTCTCCAGCTCTAATAAAATCTGCTTTAAGTGCTAAATAAATTTGTTTAGTAAATGGTAAATCATTTGGATCATCTGAATTAGTTGGATACTCTCCTCCAAATTGTCTTCCTGGTGCAAGTACTACACAATTAGATTCACTATAGAAACTTGGAAAGTTATCAGTACTTTCAATTTCTATGCCATGCTTATCTTTAACAGCCTCAAACATTTCTTTTACTCTTCTATCAAGATCTTCTTTATCGTCATCAGTTTTTTTATGATTAAAGAATAAGATACGTTCAACATCCTCAAATGAGATACTGCCGCCTGTAGAAACATTTGCTACTTCTTCAATTACATTACCTGTTCCAATTATCCCTATTGTATGGCTTATCTTCTACACCCCGAACAAAATCCCCTACCCTTTTTTCTAAAAAACTAGCATTTAAACCCTAATTATATAGAATATGTATGGATTATATAAATCTTTCTCTGTTTTAGTACTCACTAATGGTTTATTTCCGGAAAAATTCCTATTTTTGTGCTTATTTTTTCGTCACAACTAAGATGTGAAATCTAGCTTTTAAGGCTTGTAGCTTGTAGTTTGTATGGCTTGTAAGGTTAATTATTTTTCTTAATTGTTTTGATGAGGTTTTGTAATAATGATAATAAAATTCCCATTTTTTGTATGATTTCATTATAATCGCTATCTCTAATATATTTAAGTTCTTTACATAATAATAGACAACATTCTGTTTCTTTACATGAACCTAATGCAATAGTTAAATAATTCAAAAATCTTTTATCAGATCCAACTGTTCCTTCAGCAATATTCAATTCAATACTTGAAGTTGATCTTCTTATTTGTTGAGTCAATCCAAATCTCTCATCATTTGGAAAATTCTTTGTAATTTTGTATATTTGAAGTGTCAATTCATGTGCTCTTTTCCATACAATTAATTTTTTATAATCTTGTGCCATTTTTATCACATCCTTACAAGCCTAACTAGCCTTACAGGCCCTACAAGCCTTCATGCAAACTCTCCCAACATTGCTTGTCTTTTACCATCTACACTAATAAATGGTTTTGCTCTATTAATCCATCCTCCAAGCTCATGTAAATGTTCATATTTTGTTATTTTTGTTTTTTCTTTTTGAGTTTTTTTAATAATTAATTGTGCAGTTTTTGGACCAATACCTGGAATTCTAATTAATTCTTCATAATTTGCTTCGTTAATGTCTAGTGCACCATCAAAATTTGCTTTTGCTAATGCTAATTTTGGATCTTCTTTAGGAAGCATTTCATTATTCATTATAGAGTAAAATTCTTTAGCTTTGAACTTATAATCACGCATTAAAAAATCAACATTGTATAAATGGTTTTGTCTACTCAATGGTTCTGCTGGTTCGTTTTGTAAAGGAGTACCTTTTACAGGACGGAATGCTGAAAAATACATTCTTTTCATATCTAAATTTTCATATTCCCAATTAACCATTTTTAATACATCTTTGTCTGTTGAAAGTTTGTTTAATATTAATTGAGTTGTTTGTCCACCTTGTAGTATGTTACTTTTTTTTGCTAACTTTGCTATCCAAGATTGTCTTCTTAAAATATCTACTTTATATTCTTTGCAACTACTTAATTCATGCATTGCTGTTTTGTTTGGAGCCTCTAAATTAATACTCATTCTATGTGATATCTCAGATGCTTGTTTTATTAATTCATATGATGTTCCAGGAAGAACTTTAAAATGTACATAACCTTTAAACTTGTATTGATTTCTTAAAATGTTAACAGACTCAATCATCTCCTCTGTTATTTGATCAGGATTATTAGAAACAGCAGAGCTTAAAAATAAACCTTGCACATCTAATTTCTTTTGTATGTGATCAAAAACTTTTGCAAGTTCTTTTGGTTCATATTTTGCTTTGTTTTTTGTACAACCATTTGCATTTGCACAATATTTGCAATCAAACTTACAATCATTACTCATTAAAGTTTTAAACAATCTGCAAGTTTTATGTTCTGCTTTTGCATGATATATACCACCAAGACCTTCATTTACTGAAACTTCACACATTTTAGGTCCACAACTATCATATTTGCCAGCATTTGCAAGGATGTTTGTTTTTTTAAGTATGTCCATTTTTTAGGGTTTTGAGGGTTTGGTGTTTGGAGGGTTTGGAAGGTTTATTCTGTTGATGAGATTTTGTATTGATGCTTGTAAAATTTGAATATCTTTAGTTAATCTTAAAAAAATATCTGGAGAAATATATCCTAAATCTTTACATATATGCAAAATACATTCTGTTTCTTTACTTGAACCTTTTGCAGTAATTAAAAACTTTTGAAACATTTTATTACTTCCAGTTGTTCCTTCAACAATGTTTAGTTCAATACTTGTTACTGCTCTTCTTAATTGAGAAACTAAGCCAAATTTCTCATCATCTGGTAGTTTTTTACTTATTTTATAGATTTCTAATGTTAATTCATGTGCTTTTTTCCATATTATTAATTTTTTATAATCTTGAGTCATTTTATCCTCTTAACCTTCCATACCTTCCTAACCATCCTTACTCCTTTATATATCTCACAACTACTTGTCTAGTGCTAACGCTCAAAACAGTTAATTGTAAAGAATATAGATAGAAGGGGGCCTCTGTGCCAGTGGACAGAAAAGAAAAAACAACTTGGCCAGTGATATTTTAAATCCAACAACAAGGCCGGGCGAGGCGTTAGCCGAGTAGGACTTTAGTCCGTCCGTGCCTATGTTGTTGTTGGATTTGTTATTAAGATAATTAAAATTAAAAAATAACAACAAAAAGAGCCTGCCGGCTTGTTAAAAAAGAAAATAAAAATCTAATTCTTTACTCTGTATCTTAAATCATTAATAATATTCATGAAAGAAATAAAACCATCATATGGACTATCATAGGGATTAAAATATTTATGTACATCTCCGTCACTAAACCATTTGGTGCACATGTAATAGAAATGATCTGATGTTTGTAATTTTCTCCAATCTTCTATTAATTTTTTGTCTTTTGTTCTTAATATTTGTGTTTCCATCTTATGCAAGTTATCGAATGCAGAGTTTTGCATATGATTGCCAAGCCATGCTGATAAATCTCTCTCAACATCTGCCCATGATACAAAGTTATGCATGTCTATTTCTTCTCTTGCTTTATGTTTTTTAATAGCTTCTGAAGGTGTTACAAATTGATTATGTGGATGTTTTAGAACTTGTTCAGGTAAATGTTCCATAAACTTAAAGATTCCAGTATGTTCCCATTGGTGTTCTCCAAATGTTTCATAATCCATGAATAAATTAACAACATCTCCATTTCCATTTGCTTGATTTAACCATTTTGTAAATTTAGGTGTTGTTAGAGGCCATTCTTTCCATTTTTGATTAGAAAATCTAAATGCAATATCATCACTAAGTTTATAATTCTTTAATAATAATTTTATTTTTGATTTTTCTGCTGAATTATTTGTAGTTTTTGCATTGTATACAAAATTTGGACTCCTATTTCCTAAAATATGATCTGCACCTTCTGCTAATATTCCTTTGAAACCTTGGTTTTCAATAAATGTTGCAAGTTCATTATTAAAAATTAATTCTGTGTTTCTAAAAACTTTTGGTTTTACTTTAAATAATTCATTCATCTTTTTTTTGTGCATCTTTATTTGCCTATGGAACTCTTTTTTTGATTTTAAGAATGAAAGAGAATGATAATATGTTTCATTTAAAAATTCAACATTTCCTGTTTCTGCTAATTGCTTGAATGATTCAATAACCTTTGGTGTGAATTGTTCAAATTGATCAATTGCTGTTCCTGAGATTGAATATGCTATTTTAAATTCTTTATTTTCTCCTGTTTCTTTATCATTAATGTTTTTCTCTTTACTATGTTTATTTATTAATTTTAACATTAATTTATTTGTAGGAAGGTAACATTTGTTTGCAACTTTATTACAAATTTCTTCATTAACTTTGTCATCGAAATAATTGTGGTTTTTAGAAATGTCAAATACTTTGTAATCTCTTAAACGATGTGGTTGATGAACTTGGAAATAAAAACATGTAGATACCATTCTATGTGCTTAGGGCTAACAACCAGCAGCTTTCACCTCTCTATATACATCAATACATTTCTTTGCAGGTTCATTCCAGCTAAATTTCATAATTTCTTTTGCACCATTTTCCTGAAGGCTGCGATGGGCTTCATTATAATTTAAAACACCAATTATTTTATTTGCCATGGCATCAATATCCCAAAAATCAACTTTTAATACGTGATTAAGAACTTCAGATACACCAGATTGTTTTGAAATTAAAACAGGAGTGTTATTTCGCATTGCTTCTAATGGTGTAATGCCAAATGGTTCTGAAATAGATGGCATCACATACAAATCAGCCATTGCATATGCTTTATCAATATCTTTTCCTTTTAAGAAACCAGTAAATAAAACTTTATCTGCAATTCCCATCTTTGCAGCTTGTTCTATCATATAACCTTCCATATCTCCACTTCCTGCTACAACAAATTTTGTATCTGGTTTATATTCAAGAACTTTTTTAGCTGCTTTTAGAAAGTAGTCAGGGCCTTTTTGGATTGTGATTCTTCCTAAGAATAAAACAATATGGTCATTGTCATTTAGTTTTGTTTCTGTTTTGTCAAATTTGTTTTCATTGAACTCAACTGCATTGTGGACAACTGTGATTTTGTCTGCAGGGATGTTATAATGTTTTATTATTATATTCTTTGTAAATTGTGATACAGCCATTATATGATCTGCTTCTTGCATACCTAACTTTTCAATTCCATGGATATGTGGATTTGGATTGTTTCCAGTTCTATCAAATTCAGTTGCATGTACATGTATTACAAATGGCTTTCCTGAAATTCTTTTTGCTTCTATGCCTGCTTGGTAAGTCATCCAATCATGGCAATGGATAATGTCATGTGGTTCATCTTTAGCAATCAATGCAGCTTCATATGCATATCTTTGTACTTCTTGGTATAAATTTTTACTATAAACTGAATTTTCAGAATTAGATTTAAGGCTTGCATGATGTTGCCAATATTCTTTTTGTTTTTCATATCTTTCATTGTATTGGTTAGAATCAATATATGGAATTAATAAGGAATCTACTTCTTTAATTTTAATGTTAATTCCTTTTTTACTTATTGCTTTTTTAATAATCTTTTCTTTATCAACATCTGCAGAAACTAGTTTAACATGTGTTTGAATTTTTTCTTTTGCTGCTTTTGGCATTACAAAAGTTACATCTATATCTTGGTTAGTAAGACCCTTAGTTAAACCATGACAAGCAGTACCTAAACCACCAGAACTGTATGGGGGAAATTCCCATCCAAACATTAATACTTTCATTTTTAATAGGGCTTGAAAGGCTTGTAGCTTGTAAGGCTTGAAGTAATTTTAATTTTTTACAAGCCTTACTGGCCTTTCTAGCCTTACAAGCCTTTTTCCCATTTATATGCCTATTCAAATACACTAAAATTAGCATATAACTTGTCAGATTATTGGTTAAAACGTAACATATATATACTAGATTGACAATAAATGACATATTCATGTCATATTTGCAGGGGTGTATATTGGCAGATGCATTGTTTTTGATGTATTTTTGCTTTATATCCTATATTTTATAACATAATTCATACAAAAAGAGGGGAAAATGGGTAAAAAACGTAGCTTAGATGAGCAAGAAAAACTAATTGTAAAAGAGCTAATTAAAGATCCTAGAATTAGTGATAATCAGATTTCTTTAGCTACTAGTATTCCATTGAAAAGTGTAAATAGGAAAAGGAAAAAACTAGAGTTTGAAGGTTTAATTAATTATTATGTGCATTTAGATAATAGTGATAAAGGAACAGGTTTGTTTGAAGGCAGACAGTTGTATATTGTAAAATTAAAGCATGGTGTATCTAGAATGGATTTCTTAGAGTTTCTTAAGCAGAATTCTTCTAAAAATAAACATATAAATCAACATATTCATTCTACATTTGTTGGTAGATCAGGTGGAAACTTAGTTTTGATGAAATTAATTGAATCTCAACAATCATCTGATATTATTGAAATCTTTAATTGTGATCTAGTTCCAGAAATTAAACAACACTTTGGAGAAGATGCAATTGTTAATACAGATGTTATTCATGTAGATGAAATGTTTAGATTATTCCATAATTACTTGCCTGGTGTTAATATGAAAGATGGGAAAATAGCAGAACATTGGAATGATGAGTTGGTATTTGTAGATTAGTTCTTTGATTTTTTTTAACAGGCCGTAGGTTCTTTTTGTTGAAATTAATTAAATTTTTATTATATAAAATCCAACAACATGGCCGGACGAGCCGTTAGGCGAGTAGGACTTTAGTCCGTCCGTGCCTTTGTTGTTGTTGGATTTATTATATTATAATTAAAAGAAAATTCAGTAGAAACATTGGCTTCGCCCTAGTTAAAAAAGAGAAAATAGTAATATTTATATACGTCAAAATTCTCTAAATAATATAGGGGGAAATAGCTAAAAATGTCTAAGAAAAAAGAAAATAGTTTAATTGTTTTCCAAGGGGAAAATATTCGTAGATTGTGGCATAATGATGAATGGTATTTTTCTGTGATTGATGTAGTTGGGGTTTTAACTGAAAGTTCTCGATCTAGAAAATATTGGTCTGATTTAAAGTCAAAACTAAAGAAAGAAGAAGATTTTGAGGTGTCCGATAATATAGGACAACTGAAACTTAAGGCTACAGATGGTAAATATTACGCTACAGACTGTGCTAATGTTGAAACTTTATTTAGAATAATCCAATCAATACCCTCTCCCAATGCTAATAAATTCAAATTATGGTTAGCTAGAGTGGGTTATGATAGAGTTCAAGAAATAGAAAACCCGGAGCTAGGTCAAGACAGAATAAAACAATATTATGAACTAAAAGGATACCCTAAAGATTGGATTGACAAAAGATTGCGTGGTATAGCAATAAGACAAGAATTAACAGAGGAATGGAAAAACAGAGAAGTAGAAAAAGGTAAGGAATTTGCCATCTTAACAAATGAAATATCAAAAGCAACATTTGGCAAAACAGTTGGTGAATATAAGGAATTCAAAGGTTTAGAAAAACCAAATCAAAATTTAAGAGATCATATGGATGATTTAGAGATAATTTTTACTATGCTTGGAGAAGCATCAACAACAGAAATTACTAAAAATAAAGATTCTCAGGGTTTTGATGAATGCAAAGACTCAGCAAATAAAGGCGGTAATATTGCAGGCAGAGCAAGAAAAGACCTAGAAAAAAACTTGGGAAGGACTATTGTTTCTGATGATAATTATTTACCTGAACAGAAAGAAAAGAAAAAATTAAACTAGTGTAAGATTAGACATATTATTCTAAAATGAGTAAATTCTTGTTTTTTTAACAGGCCGTCAGGCTCTTTTTGTTGGGAATTTTAAAGATATGTATATTAAAGAATAAAATCAAAAATCCAGAGTGACTTGTCCTTCGGACCTAGTAAAAAAAGAAAATTAATGAAAAGAAAAAATTAAAGTGAAGAGACTAGTTCTTCCGTTCAAAGAATTGTAAATCAACAGCAAAAGCAGTTGCTAAAGCTAAGACTTTCTCTTTGTCTGTTAATGTTCCCATGTCAACATGGAATGTGTCTGCATCTGTGAACATTTCTTTTCCAAAGCCACTCCATTTCTTTTTAATTGAACCAGCTTTGTTAGGACCTCTAAATATATTAAATGTCCAGAATTGGGAGAATTTAGATCTGCATTCTAACACTATATTTTCTGATTCATTGTATATGTCAAATAATCTTTTGAACCACTTGAATCTTTGTTTTATCTCTCCTATTTTTCTATTATTCTTATCATATATTGTATAATCTGCAAACATGAAATAAAATTTTCTTTCAATAATTAATTGTTCATTTTTATTATTATCTATGATTATTAATTTTAATGGTCTGTGTCTATTTAATACATTCCTTCCTAATATGTTGCTTTCTTCATATGCATAATACAATTCTTTTCCTTGTTCATGATATATTGCATATCTATTCTTTGTCTCGAATCTAGTGAATATTTCAAGTGCTTCAATTTTTTGTTTTATAACTAGTTTATTTGGGAGTTTCATTTTATATATTAATTAATTGCTTGCTATATAAATATTTCTAATGGCTAATTAATTCATATATCTCTTTATAATATTCTCTTGCTCTTTCTAATGACGTTTTTGCTTTAGATTGTTTTGCAGTTTCAGTTGTGCTGTATTGAATTCTTCCCCTTTTTTCCCTTTCTTTGTCAAAATGATAAATCATTTCGTCTGCTTTCATAATTGCTAATGCATCATTTTGAGCTTCTTCATAATCACTAATTAGTTTTTTCTTTAATTTATTTCTTACAAATACAATCAATGCATCTGCTGTAACTTTATGTACGATTTTATCTGTTGTTTTATAGCCTTGATTGTATAAAACTGCGCTTGAAATGTAAAACATTGAATAATATGAACATACGATTGTCCATAAATAATGCTGGTTTTGAAAAGCAAAATTTGCCATTTCTAGACTTTCCTGTGCGTTCTTTAACAGAATTAGTTTTATACTTGGGATATTTTCTTTTATTTTTACTAGAAATCCATCATCTAAAAATTATCTTACATTATTTTCTGCTTCTTTAACTCTTTTTTCATCAAACATTTTGCATTAACCTATAATATTCATCAATACCTATTAAAATAATATTCTTTTTTAGTGCTTCTGATACAACACTGAACTCTTTGCTTCTTGCCATTGAAATAAATTCTACTGGTTTTAGAACTGTTAAGTGAATCTTTAATGGCAGGATTGATAAAACAGAACTTATTTTGTTTTCATTCTCTGATATGGTTAATAAATCTATATCAGAATGTTTTGTTTTTGTACCTTTGGCATATGATCCAAACAATAGCATGATATAAGGGAATTTTATTTTTTCTAAGTGTTGTTGGATAATTTCTAAATTCTTATTTTTTAATATAATTTCTCTTCTTTCATATTCAGCTTTGAAAAGTAGTGGGTGTATTTTATTATTTAGAATGATTTTTTTTGAGTTTCCAAATTCTTCTATTTCTAGAATCTTATTTTTTTCTAATCTTTTAATTATATTATGGGTATTTTTATAGTCTATATTGATAGCTTTAGCTATTGAACTAATGTTGTGATCTTTTTCTTTGTTTTCAATTAAATATTTAATTACTTCTGTTTCTTTCATGGTTAAAACACCATAATATTATGGTTGTAAGACCATACTTATATGTTTTTTGGTTTTATTGATTAAATGTTCAGATTATTTCACAATTATTTGCCTGGAATTAATATGAAGGATGGGCAGATAGCAGAATATTGGGGTGATGGTTTAGTATTTGTAGATTAGTTCTTTACTTTTTTAACAAGCCGTTAGGCTCTTTTTGTTGTTAATTTGATTTCTCATTATACTTTTTAGTAAATAATCATCTGGTTATAATAAATCCAACAACAACAACGGCACGGACGGACATTTTCTTTGAGAAAATATCCTACTCGCCTATCGGCTCGCCCGGCCATGTTGTTGGATTTAAATTTCTAACCTGGATTGGCTTTGTTATAGTTTAAAAAAGAAAACAATAACATAAATCTTTATAAAAATCAAAATTCTCCTAATTCTTATGTCAAAGTTAAAATTAAGATTAATATTATCTCTATATGCAATAGTTATGATTATATTTGCGAGATATGCATATATAACAGAAGCTTATACATGGCTATGGGATTGTGTTGTTACTTTCTTAATTGGAATTTTTGTGTATAAATTGAAAAATAAATTAAGACTAACACCAACATTGTTTTTTATATTGATGTCTGCTCTTGCTTTACATTGTGCAGGTGTTTATGGATTATACACAAAAGCATTTTTTGGATTAGACTTTGATCATTATACTCATTTCATTGGTAGCTTTGCTGTTAGCATGATATTTGTTAATTGGCTATTGTATTATAAAAGTTTGAAATACAAATTAGGTGTTGTTTGTTTTGTTTCAATATTTATTACTTTAGGATTAAGTGCAATACATGAACTAATAGAATTTCTTGGTTATTTTTATTTAGGACCTGGTGAAGGTTTTTTATTTGCTGGAGCAGGTGATGGTTTGCCAGGTGTTAGTGGAGAATCACTTTATACAGCAGCAGACATAGGGGTTAGTGGAACATATTCTAATGCATTAATTGATATTCTCTATAATGCAATTGGTGCAACAGCAGGTTGTATTGTAATGGGTATTAAGAAGTTGTTTAGTTAATTTTGTTTCTTAACTAGGTCCGGAGGACATGTAGCTCATGAATTTTTTTAATTTCTTTTATGATTTATTAGGAAAATCCAACAACAACTACGGCACGGACGGACATTTTCTTTAAGAAAATATCCTATTCGCCTTCGGCTCATCCGGCCATGTTGTTGGATTTTTACTTTAAAAATCGAAAGTTTTAATATGGATTTACATAGCAGATGCCAGTGATAAACTTAAAGCTAAATTAAGAAAAGGAGTTACAGTAATGTAAGAATAAATTAAGCTGCTTCATCAAGAGTAAATACTTGTAGTATTTTATCAACTCTTTCTTCTAATGTTATTGCAAACTTAGCAACATCACTCATATTGTCTTGCTCAATTTTTCTTTCAAATTCAATAACATTATCTCTTAATTTTTCATGTTCTTCAATACCACAATGACCAACGCCAATTTCAGGATGTGCACCCCAAATAGCTGTAAGATAAAGGGCTACAGATGATTTGATTAAAGTAGTAATTGATGCTTTTTGGTCTTCTATATTTGTATCATTACCCTTAGCAAAAATTTCAAAATATGATTCAGCTAATTTTAATCTACTATTAGTTTCCCTTATTAATCTATAAAACCTCATTAAGTGATCTGGAAGATTAGCATATCCATATCTGTCTGATAATGGATTTAGAGGCATCCTAAAATCTCTTGTTAAGCCTAAAACATGATATGGTGTTTTTCCATCAAAAAGAGGTAATCTTAGAAATGTTCTAAAATTTTCTTTTAATTCTTCATGAGTTGTTTCAGAATCAACAAACATAAAATATGGTCTTACTGGTATTTTGTGTTCACTAAGAATATTAATTGCTTGCATGTTTTCCCATGCACTGGTATTTTTCTTCCATCTTCTTAACTGAGATTCTGAAAATGATTCAACTCCAATACTTACTAAATTAATAATATCTTTATTTCTGATAATTTCTTTTGAATATCTAATTACATCTTCTGCTCTTGCTTGAAATTTAACTTTCATACCATATTTCATAACTACTTCTCTTATGTCATCTAATCTTTTTCTTTTGAATAAGAAATTATCATCTGAAAAATGTAATACTTTTGGTTGATATTGTTGAGCTATGCTTTCAATTAGATTTTGTAAAGACTTTTTTGGCATTGCCCTTACACCTTTACCATTCATTGCTCTGATTGCACAAAAACTGCAAGCATTATAACAACCTCTTGCAGAATAAATCTCAGCTGTTTTATCTCCATCCATTAATCCTAAATAACTAAAATCAGGTAAAACTTCTCCCAACACTTTTTTTGGAACTTGTGGTGCTTTTCCAGTATCAAATAATGAATATTCTTTTCTATAAATTATTCCAGGGATATGTTCATAAGATGTTCCTTCAATCAATGCTCTAAATAGTTCTGGTGCTCTTATTTCACCTTCTCCTTTAAACAATACATCAACATCAGGTATATTTTGTATGATTTCTCGTCCTAAAATAGAAATATACCCACCTACAACAATTGGAACATCTAATCTTTCTTTTAATGCCTCTGAAAGCTCAAATACATCCTCTCCACATCTAGATGGTGCACTTATCCCAATTGCTTTTGGTTGTGAAGCTACTGTTCTATAAAGAATATCTTCCATTTGATATTCACTAGTTGAAAATGGATTAATAACTTCAGTACTTATGCCTTGTCTTTCTAAAGCACCTTTTAAGTAATAAAGACTTATATTTGGATCTACTTCTGTTGTTTTTGCAACGTCTGCTTTATTCCTTGTCATGATTAAGGCTACGTCTGGCATTTTATTTACTTCCCATTAATTTAGTTTGCATTCCAACATATGCTTTCAGAAAGAAATCATCTATTCTTTTCCAAATACTTGGTTTTCTAGGGATATTCTTTTTTTGATAAGCTCTAACTAATTCTCTACCTTGATTTGTTCCATAAACATAATCAGGGATATTACACACTGGTAAATTAGTATTTTTATTCATTAATTCATGTGCTTGTGTATATTGATTAACCCAAAATCTTTGTCCTGTGCTATTTTCAACAATACACTCTTGTATTTTGTATGGTTTTTCTACTTTTTTATACCTGTCTTTTTTATGATTGTAAATCATTTGTGTAGTTAATGCAGTTGCAGCTGCGCAAGTATATAATACTGTTAATTCTGTACTTTCTCTAAAAATAAAATCTAATGAAAGATGTGCTCCAATTCCATAACCTGTTAATTTTGCCCATCTTGAAGTTGCAATACTTTTTATTCTTTCTTTTAATGTTGGTAGGAGAGATTCATTTTCTCTATCTTCACTATTTGCATTGTATACATTTGTTGTCATCCATGCTCCAAATGCAATTGTATGTGTAGTAGTTTTATGTGGGATTAATCCAAATGTAAAATAATCAAAGTCTGGTAATAATCCTGAACAAAAAGTTAAAACTGCTTTTTTAGATTTTTCAGCTTCTGGAAAATACCTATGTGTAAGAAATGCACCTGTTAATAGATGCCCACCTATATCTAATACTGCAGTTAATGAATTATTCATTAAAAAATCCTGTATTTCAACTAATGCTTCTAATCCCATTTATAAACGAACCTAATATCTCTTTATAAAGTTTTCTCTGAAAAGTAGTGAAAATAGTAATATTTATATATGGCATTGAAAAATATCTTTAAATATGACAGAAAGAACATTTATGGATAAGTTTCATGATTTTAGATATACTACTTTTGGTAGGATTGCATTATTTGGTCTATTTATGTCTCCTGTATTTATTGCACAAGCTTATTCACATTTTACAACTCCTGATCTTGATAAAAATAGAAAAGAATTAGCTAATATTGTAAATGAACATAGAGGTCATGGTTGTATGGCACCAGATTTATTTCTTAAATCACAGATTGATAAATATGAGGATTTAGAAAAGGAAATGTATGGTTTGAAAACTGAAATAAAAGACTTACTAGAAGAACAAGCTATAAATGATGCTGATTTTATTAAACATTCAACTAGTTCATTATTAGATAGAGGAGTTATTAATGAGTTTGCTTCAGTTGATATCAAAGCGACATACATATTATGGCTTTATGAAGAGTTAAATCTAGGTCGGGTTGAAGGATTTGAAAATAAGTATGTTTTTTTGAGAACATCTGAATTTCCAGAAGAAGCAGTAGCAGATATTAAGAAATTAAGTGATTATAAGAATGGAATTAAAAAATTAGTTGATGAGATTTATAAACATGATATGGATGAATTTTCACCAGAAGCATTAATTGCAGTAATTTCACATTATCAACTTATGAGAAATAATGAAAAAGCAGTAACTTATGGTTCAGATGTAGTTCAAGATGTTTTTGTAAGATTCTTTAATGATTATTTTCCTAAGATGAAGTTTGAAGATTTTATTACTTCTGAAGAAAAAAGATTAGAAGCTATTGGAAGGATAGGATCAGAAATTCTTAAATCACAAGCTGATTATACTTTCTAATTTGATAATCTTTTTAAATGAAAAGGGGATTCTGTGAAAAATGAAAGAATTACTTAAAGGATTAGGTGTCTCTGCTATTGCAGGTTTTGCATTAGGTGGTTTATGGCTTGGATATGGTAATATGTCAGATGGTAAAAAACCAAAAGATGAACCTGAAATTAGAGAACCTGCACCAGCTCCAGATGTTGAAGCATCTATTGATTTTACTCAACCTGATATTACATCTCAACTTGATATAAGATTTGGATCAGATGTTGGTATTATAAAAACAGCTTTAAATTCTACTGGTTTAATTCCAATGCCTACTATAAGTGGTCCTAATCCAATCCCATTAACATTAGATGATATTGTTGCTAAAACTGTTGAAAAGGTTAATCAAAAATTAGATGAAGGGATTATGAGATATTTAGATCTTGCAGCTCCAATTCTTATGGATTATGGTCTAAATAATTTATATAGATCTGGACTTAGTCCTGATGATTATACTCTTGCTGTTCTTGAAAAAGCAAAACCAATTGTTTCAACAGGTCTAAAAGACACATATTATCATAAAGCTATGATAGAACTTCCAAGTGATATTAAAGCAGATGTTCAACAATTTGATGATTATAAAAAAGGATTTAAAGATTTACTAAATGAATTATACGTGAATGATATGAATATATTAACTCCTGAAGCAATTATTGCAGTAGCTTCATATCATAAAGTAATGAATAATATTAATGTTGGTGAAGAAAGAGAAACTGATTTATTAGGGCAGATTATTGTTGAAAACATTGAAGAATATTTTCCTTTGATTGATGTTAATAATTTTGAACCATTACATAGTAAGATGGATGAGGCAATGGAACTAGTTAAAGCACATATGCATAAAGAACAACAAGATTCAATTTATAATAAACCTCAAGAAATAGCTGATTGTTCTGATGAAAATGTATTGAATTATATGACTGAAAAAGCAAAGCAATTAAAATCTGAAGCAGATAGTGAAGCAAAAACATTTTATGGTGCACAGCAAGAATTATTAGATGATTTTATAGCTAAAGGTTATGATGAATGTATTGGTGCTAAATTATACCTTGCTGGTGTTATTGCAAGTGCAAATGTTATGATTTCATCAGGTATTAATAATAGTTATATACATACGGAAAATACAGAATTTCCTGATTGTACAATTGCTGATATAAAAGCATTTGAATCTTATAAAAAAGGATTTGAATTTTATCTTGAAGAAAAATTTGGAGAAGATGATTTTTCTTTAAATGATTTTGCAGATACTTTAGATGAATACATGGTTAAATTTGATCCAGGTATTCCTAAAAACCGAGTAGTGGATGTAAAAAGTTCAATAATTATGGATATTGCAGAAAAATACTTTCCAAATGTAATGGAAGAAGAATGTCCTGGTGTTATAGAAGACTTTCATAAACCAATACAGAATAATTTTATTTAATTTCTTTTTCTAATTTTCTTTTTTTACTAGGTCCGGAGGACATGTTTCCCGTGATTTTAATTTTTCATTTATAATTTATTAGATAAATTCAACAACAACCACGGCACGGACGGACTAAAGTCCTATTCGCCTTCGGCTCATCCGGCCATGTTGTTGGATTTAAAATATCCCTGGCCATTGTTGTTATTTCTCTCCTGAAACAATTAACTATATATACTTCTTAATTAATAAAACATATATGAAAACAAAAATCATTGCTACTATAGGACCTGCATCTAAGAATAAGATTCCACAATTATGTAAGGCAGGTATGAATATTGCAAGAGTTAATACTAAGTATGGTAAAGAAAAAGAATATGAAAAAGTTATTTCTAGCTTAAGAAAAACAAAATGTAGAATTATGTTTGATATCAAAGGGAGGAAAATGATTAGCTGGCTAAAGAAAAAAGATTTTGATTATATTGCAGTTTCATTTGCCCAAACAGCTAAACAAATAAAAGAAATTAGAAAAGAATTTTTCCCAAGAAGAATTAGAATAATTTCAAAGATTGAAAATAGAACAGGTTTTAATAATTTAGCAGAACTAATTAGAGAAAGTGATGGTATAATGGTTGCTAGAGGCGATCTAGGAAGACATGTTCCTTTTGAAGAAGTTCCAATATTACAAAAATTAATTATTAGAAGATGTAATAAGAAAAAAACTTTAGTAATTACTGCAACTGAAATGTTATTATCAATGGTTAATTCTAAAATACCTGAAAGAGCAGAAGTAAGTGATGTTGCAAATGCAATATTAGATGGAAGTGATGGTGTTATGTTATCTGAAGAATCTGCATTAGGCAAATATCCTGTTTTAGCTGTTAAAACAATGGCTAAAGTGATTACTTGCACTGAAAAGAATATTGGTAGGTTGAGTGTTTGTGATTAGTAAGATGGATAAAAAAATAAATATTTACAAAAATGGTAAAAATCTTGATAAAGGTGTTTTATTGCTTAGTAGTTCTGGGATTCAGTTTAATCTAAAAAAAGAAAAAATTAAGATTCGCTTTGATAAAATTACCAAGATAATAGGTAGTCTAACGATGCTGAATGATGATGATCTTAATGGACTTAGTTTTAGAATAATGTGTAACGAAGGAAATAAAAAAGTAAAGTATGATGTGTATTTTCTTGATAAAAATGAAACAGAAAAAAGCTTTGAGATGTTTATGAAACAGTTAAGAAAAAAAGTTCCTCTAAAAAAGTCAACTAAGGAAGATAATTGTTTAGGTGAATACACACAAACTATTAAATCAATATTTATTGTGAAATATATTCCAATTGTGTTTTTTTTATTACTTATTGGACTTTCTTTGTATATGGTGTATTATTTTTTTAATATCTATAATCTTTATTCGTATCTTTTCTCTGCTTTTTTTATAGGATTAACTATTTTTATTATATTAGTTTTTAGAAATCTACTTAATTCATCAATTAGAATAATCTTAGAAAAAGACAAAATAATGTTTTTACCTAGGTTGGGAAAAGAGTATACAATTTATTATAAGAATATTACCTCTTTTAATAGGAAATGGAGTGGCCAAGGTTATGATTATTTCTTTACAACAATTATTGATGGCAAACAAAAAAAACTTTATCTTGGTAATATGGATAAATTGAATAAGTTAGTATCTTCCCTAAAACAAAAGCTTAAAAATGTTCCTCAGAATGATTTAAGCAGTAAAAAACCAAAGAAATGGGCAGTAAATAGGAGTTATTAGCTATTTACCCTCATATAAATTAGATGATTTTAGTTTATATAAAGCTTTCGCCAGATTAAGTTTTGCTCTAAAATACCATTAATTATATAAATAGAATCTTGTTTTTAAAGATAATTATAATGCCGACGTGGCACAATCTGGTACTGCGCAAGCCTGGAATCAATAAGCAAGATAGCTTGTTGGCTTCGGCCTATCCCGGTTCAAATCCGGGCGTCGGCGTTATTATTCTTATATCTTATCTTGTATCTCTTTTTTTATAATGTTAGCTGGTTTTTTTTACTAGGTCCGGAGGACATGTTTCTCATGATAATTTTCTTTCTTTATTTTAAATTTAAACAAATCACAACAAAAAGAGCCTGCCGGCCTGTTGTAGAAAATAAAAAAATTCTTAAGAAATTATTTTCCCAATACATCAACAGATCTTTCTATTATTAAATCATGTTTTATATTCTGTTTTTAAGATAATCATATATTTAGAATATATTTATTATTCGCTTAAATATACTACTCTGTAGTGGTTAATAACCGAAAACTTTATAAATGGCTGATTTTTCATATTATATATGGGTAGAAAAAAGACTAGAATAGTTAAACTTAAGCAGAAAAAGGGACAAAATGGTAGTTCTGGAAGTGCTAATTCTGTTGAAGAGTTTGAAGAAGCTGTAAAAACTTATGCTGCATTTAGTCAAGATCCTAACTGGATTAAGAAAAGAAGAAGACTTGCAGATCAATTTGAAAAACTATCTTTTGATGTTAATCATGATTCTGATGATTTTTTCCCTATTGTTGATTTTGATTATCTGTTTGTCTATGCTCGAGATCCTAATAGTAATAGACTTGATTTTACTCCATCGGATGAAGTATTAAGAGAAATTCCTTCTCATGTAAGACCAATAAAAAAATTCTTTAGTTATACTCTACAAGGTCCTAACGCAATGAATCTTAAGCAGATGTGGAATTCCAGAGCATTTCAAGAATATAAAGCTGGAAAAGCAACACATGAAGAATGGATGAGTTCAAATGCTCAGTTGAAAGAAATGGATTTTGCTTTAGTAAAAAGTAGTCCTCAATTTCTTGAAGCTGCATTATTTTATAGGCATGCTTTTTCAACAACATCTAAATTTCTTAGTTTGTTTTTAGATAAAACACCATTTCTAAAAAAATATGACCTATTTCAATCCAAACATGCCAAACTACAGAATAAATTTAATAGGGAAACATTAAAAAGCCAAAAAACACACAGAAGATTAGAAGAAATAGTTATAGGCGATTGTTCAACAGAGAAATCAGAAAGAGAACTCAATGAAACAGCAGATAATATTGGTTATGATGTTGGTTTATTGTATAGACTTAATGATGAAATGCAACTTTTAAGAAAAGCATGTTATGCGATAGATATAAAATCAAAAGGTGCTAAATCAGACAAGGCAATTTCTTTTTATTATGAAATGCTTTCAAGAAAAAGAACTTATTCTGATCTTGTAAGAAATTTAAGTTTAAAATATGTTGCAGATGCAGTTAAACAGGGACAGCAGTTATACAGATCAATAGAACATGAAGGAGCTGCTCAAGCTTTTGCTGGGGAATTCTTGAATGCTGTTGACCTTAACAAAATTATTGAAAAGGTTTTGAAGGTAGATCACGCAGATTTGATTGAATCAATAATAAAAAATGGTTTGGATAATTTTGATGATGTTTATGATTATTATAATGCTAAATTAGAACGTATAGTTGGAATGAAAAAAGAAATAGATAAATTTTCAGAAAGATATGAAAAAGTTAAAAGTGCATCTAATGTTGATTTTTTAGCAGAAGCTCTTCTTGATACTATAGATTTTCCTAAAAAGAAGAAATTTGATGAAAAGTATGGGGAACAAGATGACCCTAAAGCTGCATATGAATTTGTTCAGAAATATATTTCAAATGGTGGTGCAAGACCATTAGCTGGAACAGTTAATCCAAATAATCTTTCAAGTTGGATTAAATTTGAAAAAGATGGTTTTTTAGATAAATATCTAATGGCTTCTCAGTGGCAAAAAGAAAAAATTGCCCCAGTAGTTGAAGAAGATGTATATAATGCTGGTGTATTAACAGAGTTTCTTAGAGATTTTCAGGCATACAAAGAAATGGCTAGAGAATTAAAAGGCTATTCTGACATGGAAATCCCTTCCCCAAGAAAAATATTAGAAGAAATGGATTTTGATTTGATGGAAGAATTCTTAGATGTCCTATCTACAATAGAAGCAGAGAAAAGAACAAGAGATATGTTTAATAAATTAAAATTAGTAAACAATGAACAAAATAGAGAGCAGGTACATATTGTAAATCAGGATCTTGGCCAGCTTTTAGTAGAGGATTTTGATTATATGAACCAACATTATAAAGATATTAGAGAATTAAGAAAAGTAATGTTAAGAACTAGTAATGAAGAATTATATTGTAATTTTATTGATGAACTTAGTTCATCAGCTGGAAACAAAGGAGATAATGACATGGTTTTACTTGATTATCTTATACTTGCTAGTGGGCTTGATGAAGCTGTTAAAAAAAGAGTACATAGTCATATGATTACTTGTGATACAAATGAAGTTATTCAAAAAGTAAAAATTGAAGAAACACCAGAAGATTTACGACCTGAAATTTCTCACCTTGTAATAGTTGGTGGTTATAGAAGAGGAAATTATAGCTGGTTAGATAATCATTTTAACATTGGAAAAATAAGTATTGTTGGTCCTGCACAAGTTAATAGACTTAAAGCAATGGGCTCTTCTCCGTTATATCTTCTTTTGACAGATAAGGTATCACATAAGGCTGAATTTACAATAAGGGGAAACAATGCAGAATATATTAGAGCTAGATCTTCTGGCAGAAGTGTTATTATAACTTCATTACAAGCAAATTTACCTATGGATAATTCAAGAACAGCAAAGATGTATAGAAATATTCCTTGAAGATTACCCCATCGCTTGCCGTGGGGATAGCAATTCTTTGGATTTTCGCTTTATTTGAATGAATAGAAAGAACTTATTTTCCTTGTGATTTTATTGCTTGGTTTGTATAATATTTTAAAACTTCGTGTTCACATGTTAATTGTGTTGTTAATATTTGGTGTCCAAGATCAACATATCTTTTTGATGTATAAAATGCTTCACTTGCACCAGCTAATGTTGCTTTTGATTCAAATAAATAAATTCCATTTCTTTTTGTTGGTTTTACTTTTACAGTAAATTCATGTTTTTCACCATAAAGATCCTTTTTGTAATCTACAACATAAACATATGTGCCCCCAAGCCCATTAATAAGTGTAAAAGGTTTTGATTTAGTAAAATCAATTTCTGGACTAGAATCATTTTTCTGGATACTCATTGAAGCAAAATAATTTTTTTTTGATGCTGTAATTGTTTCTAATGTTCCTTTTAAATTAATTAAATGATCTCTTCTTAAACCATATCCACCTTGAGTTGCTGATTTAGCTAATTGTTTTTTTACTTTATCAAGAGCAATTTGTGCTGTTGCGTATAATTGTCTTGCTTCACTTTCACTAATTTCTTCAAGTGGTCTTCCATTTCTTTTAGAAACAGCTGTTCCTCTTGTTCCTATATCATTAAAGTAAAGTTCTTGCTGTAAATCTTCAAGATTTATAGAATCTGTTGATACATCTATTTTTCCTTGTGCTAATGGATCAAATTCACCACTAGCTACTACACATAAATCATCTAATGAAATTGTTATAACTGCCATTTTATCTTTAAATTTTATATAAATTTGGGTATTATGGATTATTTATATGTTTTTTGGTGCTTTATTACTTAAAGGTGGTATTCGTACTATTTTGATTCATCATTTTGTTAATTTAAATTGATTTTAATAAAAATTAATCTAGCACTCTAATATTTAAATTTTATAACACATATATTTATAAACAAGTAAGGATTGCTAATGTTTGGTGATATGGTTTTTAGAATGGTAGTGCAAACTGCCATTCCCTAAAACCATTTATTTCATCTTTAATTTTAAAAAAAGGAGGGATATTTATGGAAGAACAATGTGGTTGTGGTCATAGTCACGAAGATAAAGTTGAGCAAGCTCAACAAAGTTCCAGCAAAGCTGAAACAAATTCTAATGAAGAAATGGAAGAAATAGATGTATGTACAAAGTGTGAAAAACCAGTAGAAGAATGCACTTGTCCATGTGATGATTGTGGAAAAGCAGAAGAAGAATGTACTTGTCCATGTGATGAATGTGGTAAAGAAGAATGTGAATGTATTCCAGAAGATGTTGAAGACATTGCAGAACATGCTGATGATAAAATTGATGCTTTAATTGAGTTGTTAATTGATAAAGGAATTATTTCTGAGGATGAATACAGAAAAGCATACGAAGACATGTTTGTAGAAAACAAAGAAGACAAACCTGATCAAGAAGATCAAGAAAAGTCTGAACATCCAGGAGATCCTATTGCAAATTAATTTTTTTCTTTTCTTTTAACTAGATCCGGATTATTTACTTCTACTGAATCTTTAATTAATTCTAATAAGCTAATTGAGAAAATAACAATCTGACCTAACTCACTTTTAAATCCAACAACATGGCCGGATGAGCCGAAGGCGAATAGGATATTTTCTTAAAGAAAATGTCCGTCCGTGCCGTTGTTGTTGTTGGATTTAATATCATCATGTTGTTGTTGGATTTAATATCATCATGTTGTTGTTGGATTTAATATCATCATGTTGTTGTTGGATTTAATATCATCATGTTGTTGTTGGATTTAATATCATCATGTTGTTGTTGGATTTAATATAAATCATCTTGTTGTTGGATTTAATATAAATCATCTTGTTGTCTGATTTAAAATAATCATGTTAGTGTTATTTTCTAAAAAGGAGAATTAAAAGAATCACAACAAAAGAGCCTGCCGGCCTGTTAAAAAATAAAAAAGAATATAATTTACATTTACTATTTTATAGTAGAAGTACATATTTATATACTATTATTAATATATATAGTACTATGAAAAAAACAATACTAATAATTGGGATAATATTATGTTTGAGCTTTTCTTTTGTTTTAGCTGAAGATTGTGTTTGGAGAAAAATTATAAACTCAGATGGTTTATACAATACCTTATATGAGGATAGTGGAACTGTTTATATGGGGATGACATCCAAGATTCTATATTCAGAGGATGATGGAGAAACATTCAAGACATATGCAGAAAAATCAGGAATCTCATCAACTTATCTTAATAAGATTGCAGGTCGTTTTGTTTCAGGATATTATGAAGGATTGTTTAAGGTTGATAATAATGATAAGTTTACTAAATTTTTAGATCCTGATCCTATGCAAACTTTTCAAATGATTGAATATGCTGGATCAACTTTTTATGGAACAGATGGTTGGGGAAAAATAGTATATGAACAAGGTATAGATACTTCTTCAACAGAAGGTGAAGTGGCTGAAATTTCTGGAGTAACAAAAATAACAGCATTAGGATCACATGATAATCAAATTTGGGTAGCAGGACAAGATACTAGATTATATTATACTGGTAATCCTAGTAATGGTTGGTCAAAAACTTCTAGGGTAGGAAGTCAAATGACTAATATAGGTAATCTTAATTTTATTGGCAATACAGTTTATGTAACAGCAGAAAAATCAGATGGAAAATCAGTAATCAGATATAATGATATTGATAATCTTATTTGGTCAGATTATCCTGCACAGATTCCAGGGGCAACGGAATATGCTGATCTGATAATTACTTCACATGGTGGTTCTTATGCTTTGGTTAGAATTAATAATGATTTAGCTAAAGTATATAAAAAAACAGTTCAAAATACATGGTCTGAATATGGAACAGGTCTTGATAAAGTTATTACTAAAGGAAAAGATCTTCTAAAAATGAGTAATGGTCAATTCTTAGTTATTGGAAATTCACCTGTAGACAAAAATGCTCTTGCTAAGTGTAAACCAAATAATGCGCCAATTGTTGATGCAGGAGAAGATATTACTACATTTGTTGGCTATGAAGTTACTTTACATGGAACAGCAGAAGATTCAGATGGAGATGAAATTACAAGTTATGATTGGGAACAGCCAGGAGCAGTTATAGTAGATTTAGTTGGCTCTGATTCAGATACAGCAACATTCACTCCTAAAAAAGCAGGAACATATGTTTTCCAATTTTATGCAACCGATGATTTTCTAAAAAAATCAAAACCTGCAGAAGTTATAGTTAAAGTTGTAAGTGCTACTAAATATTATGTTGAATTAGATTCTGAAACAGATCATTTTTCATGGTATGCTGGAAATGATTATGACTATGGAACAGCTTATATAAATAATGGTGGGGATATGTCTGATTTTGCATTCAAAGTATATGCAGGTGATGAGGAAGTAATCAATACAGCACTTGATTTAGGTGGTTATGATATTTATGTAACAAAACCAAAGCAAAGCTTTTTGATGAAATCTAATGAACAAGGTATTGAGTTTGATAAAGCATCTGTGTTTGTAAGAAGTGGTAACTTTTTTAATTTGCCAGGAGACACAATAACTTTGAAAATAACTGACACTGATGGAGATATAAAAGCAGAAGCAAGTCAATTTGTTGAAAAATCTTTGACTGGACAATGGGTTGAGTTTGTGTTTGATGCTGGTGCTGTAGATGCTGGTGTTGATGATGCAGGTAGTGATGATAGTTCTGATAGTTCAAGCAGTTCAAGTTCTAGCAGTACAAACAAAGATTACCCTGAATTAGAAACATTACAAGGTGAAATAGAAGAAGATCCTTATGCATCTGTTTCAAATGAATGCACAATGGATAGCCATTGTGATGAGGGTGAAGCTTGTGTTGATAATGAATGTGTAAGTGAAGAAACACCAATAACTCTTAATGATGACAATGGATGTGTTAGACCAAATGATTGTGCAGTTAATGAATTTTGTAATAAAGGTAAGTGTGATGAATTAGTTTGTAAAACTGGTCAATTAATTGTTCAGCATATATGTGTTGATAGAAATAATTTATTTGGGTTGCCTTATTGGTTGGTTGGTGTAATAGCTGCAATCGCAATATTGGTTTTAACAGGTATTGGTTTAGGTGGTTATTTTGCATTTAGAAAACATGGAAAAGAAATTGATGTGAAAGTAAAGAATGTTAAACCTAATAAAGCTAAACCAAAAAAAACTAAAAATAAATAGTTTTTTTCTTTTTTTTAATTAGGGCGAAGTCAATGTAGCTCACTAATTTTCTTTTTTTTCATTTCTAATTATTATAAATCCAACAACAACAAAGGCACGGACGGACTAAAGTCCTACTCGGCTTCGCCTCGCCCGGCCATGTTGTTGGATTTATTGTTAACATAGTAAAAATTAAAAATTCTCAACAAAAAGAGCCTGCTGGCCTGTTAAAAAATAAAAAATATATTCTTTTTCACCACAAAATTTATTAACTTGTACATCTATAATATTAATTATGATAGATAATAGTGGAAACTCTCAAGGATTAAATTGGTTTGATAAATTAGTAATATATTCTGCTATTCTTATTGGTGCTGTAAGTTGTAGTTTAAGATATCATAATGGTTATGATTCAACTCATCCTGCAAATTCTAAAAATGGAGATGAATTAGCGTCAATGATTGATGCTGGAGATTATTTTGTTCAAAATAGAAATTGGGAAGAAGCAATTAAACATTATAATAAAAAGTTTGAATTAGATGGTGGCGGAACTTGGCAGGATTATTTTGTTATGTCATTAGCTCATCATCAATTAGCATTTCAGTACTTTTCTATGGTTAGTTGGTCTAATTCTGAATTTTCAGAAACTAGTTCGTTTTCTGACATGTTCTTAGATTCTGCAGTTGATAATTGCTGGCAGGCAAGAGAATATATTGCAGGTGTTCCTGAAAAACATGATGAAAAAGTTTTGCATGGGGAAAAAGTAGGATATACAAGAGAAGGAATTGATTTTCTATGTGATAAAATAGAAGTTATGAAATATGGGACACAATTAGTAAGATAATTTTTTTAACTAGGTCTAGATTATTTACTTCTACTGAATCTTTAATTAATTCTAATAAGCTAATTGAGAAAATAACAATCTGACCAAATTAATCTTTAAATCCAACAACATGGCCGGATGAGGCGAAGCCGAATAGGATATTTGCGTAGCAAATGTCCGTCCGTGCCTTGGTTGTTGTTGGATTTAATATAAATCATTTTGTTGTTGGATTTAAAATAATCATGTTAGTGTTATTTTCTAAAAAGAAAAATTAAAAGAATCACAACAAAAGGAGCCTACGGCCTGTTAAAAAAGAATAAATAAAGAATAATTACAATCTATGGCCCATTCTTGCTTTTTTAGTTTCTAAATATTTAGAATTATGTTCATTTGGTTCTATCTTTACTGGTGTCATCACAACATGAATATCTTTTTGTTTTAATGGATGTGCCTTTTTCATGTTATTAGTTAATAATCGAACAGAATCAATTTTAAAATAATCTTTTAATATAACAGCACATGCTTCATAATCTCTTAAATCTGGAGAATAACCAAGTTCAATGTTTGCATCAACTGTATCATATCCTTTTTTTTGTAAATTATATGCTTTTGCTTTGTTAATTAATCCTATTCCTCTACCTTCTTGTGCTAGATAAAATAAAATACCTGTTCCTTCTTCAGAAATTAATGATTTTGCTTTATCTAGTTGTTGGCCACAATCACATTTTTTACTTCCTAACAAATCTCCAAACATACATTCACTATGAATTCTACATAAAACATTTTCTTTTCTTTGAACATCTCCTTTAACTAAAACTGAAATTAGTTCATTGAATCTTCTAAAAATAAAGAATTTAGTATTATCTCCCATTTTAGTAGGTAAATCTATTACTTCAACTAATTCAACATGATCTTGATTGAATTCTGTCTTAACCATATATTGTAGGTTTATTTAGTTGTTTTTAAATGTTATTGATTTAAATTATGTGTTTTCAGTGGAAATTAGGTTGGGAGGAAAAGTCACTCTGGAATTCTTTATTTTTAATATTATAATAATGAAAATAACAACAACCTTGGCACAGACGGTCTTTACTCCGTAAAGCCCTACTCGCCTAACGGCTCGCCTGGCCATTGTTGTTATTTTCTCGTTTAATCATATTTCTTCTTTCCTCTTTTTGTTAAATTATTGCTTATGTTATTTTTATGTGTACTCTGTTACTTTCTCCTCGAAATAATAAATTTTTTTAGTTACTTATTGGGGAAAATAGTTTGTTTTTCTCTATGTTTATTATTACATGAAAATAGAAATCTTTATATACCTCCTCTTTTAGTTAAATAGTTGAGTGGGTTTAAGAGTTTAGTATAATTATTAGGTATTTGCTTTACCAAGCTTATCACCTCTATATGGCAAGAACTTGGCAAAGGCGAATGAGTATAAGGCGCAAGGTTTAGTACAAAAACAAATAAAGTCCATGGCAAATGGCTGATGTGTGGTGTATCAGTCATAGCCTATCTTATTAACCTTAAACGTCTTTAAATTACAATCCTAAATTTAATTATCTTTTCTAAAACTTACATTACATCTTCAATTCATAGTTATATCATAAATCATAGTCATTCGTTTGTTGGGGGTGTCGCATTGAATAAATAGTGTGGCATTTTATGAGTGGGGAACAAAAAGAGGTTAAGTTAAAGGAAGTGTTTTGGGGAAAACACTTCACAGAAGCAGATATAAGTAGAGTTCTCAATCTTTCAGAATCTAATGCACACTATTACAGATACAAACTTCTTAAGCAAAAAAAGATTGCACGAATTTCAAGAGGTAAATATAAATTTATCTCTTCATTAGCTCAACAAAAACAAAAGGCTATTTCTCAAGAATTTAAAACACCACTCATAGAATACATTAGAAACTCTTTATTACCCTTATCTCAACACCACAACAAACAATTTGTTATTACTTCTACAAGTTTTTTTAATAAATTTTATCCTTTAACTAATTATTTAACTATATATGTAGAAAAAAACAGCTCTAAACTATTTCTTTCCCACTTGCCAACACTTAACCTTGATTTTGTAATTCTTGATAACCCACAAAAAAAAGATATTGAATTATTAAGAGATCATGCTGGAAAAAGAAATATTATTATTGTTAGAGAGAAAAATTACTTTTATGGATCAAAAGATGGTTTAGCATCATTAGAAATAGCTTTTGTTGATTATTATTTTGAAATTTCTCGACAAAAAATACCTTTAACAAATAAAATTGAAGAAATTCTAGATTATTTACTTTTGCATAACCCACTCAATATTTCTACAGTACTAAGATATGCAAAAGAAAGAGGAATTAGAAACGAAATTGAAGAATTATTTGATGGAATTAAGATTAAAAGTTTGGAAGGCTTGAAGCTTGGAAGGTTTGGAAGGCGCCAAT
>Ga0257125_1000719_pt1 | contig 40626 bp, 32 predicted proteins | sample SI106_200metaG_FD_190183 | JGI IMG/M metagenome (GOLD analysis project Ga0257125, IMG submission 190183) | Marine microbial communities from Saanich Inlet, British Columbia, Canada - SI106_200 | ecosystem: Environmental > Aquatic > Marine > Inlet | place: Canada: British Columbia | collected... | reverse complement strand
ACTCGTACCTCGCTCAAACAAGGCTTATTTTCGCTGCGCTAAACTAAGAATATCTAATAAATCCTTATCAGCGCGATCCGAGATTCATCATTCAGTTTTCTGCAAAAACCTAACCGGACATTGCTGAAGTGAAGTTATCTTTTAACCATCCCTAAAGAGTTCTCCAAGAGGTTTTAGATCCACATTCTTCATCACGTATTATCATTGCTGTTTCAGTTCGATTGAGCCTTCAGGTGATCCACTTAATTTTTACACATCAACTATTTCCAGGCCTCTGGTTTCAGGGAGGTAGGTTTTAACCAGGAAGGGAATCACAATGACAGCAATGCCTGAGAAGATGATGTAGATGGCACCCAACGACAGGCTTTTTGCCAATGCGCTGGAAATCAGCGCACCGATTGTAATGCCAAGTGCATATGACATAGATCGCCAGCCGGCAGATGTCCCACGAATTTCTGTCGGGAAACACTCGACGCAATAGGTTTTGGACATCATAAAGCCGCCCCAGAAGGACCCATTTGACAGGAACGCAATCAAATAGATCAGAAGATAATTCTGGCTGTCAGCAAGTACAGGGATCAGAAACACCAACATCAAAACCGTTGTGAAATAAGTCGATACATACAGAATCATCACTGCCTTTCTACCGAATTTATCTGCCAACAGACCAGTGATGCCGAAAAAGACGAATGTTCCGATAGTGGCTACATAGAAAACATTTGTCACTATTTCCACATCCCCCACTATTTTTGAGAAATAGACTTCCAGCGTCGTAACCGCAGCCGTTACCAGACCGAAGATGAGACCGATAGCCATAAAGGTCAGCATCCGGGATCGCGTTTCTTTACCAAAAGGTTCTTTTAGCTTCCCGATGGTCCTCTTGTCCTCTCCTGTGATCGGTTTTTCTTTCCGCAGCTTAAAAGCACGGGTCTCTTTCATGCCGAACCCCAATAATGAGAGAGGGATGGCTGCCATTGCCAGGTAGGTCATTGTCCGCCAAAGCGTTGGATCAACCGATGCGTCTGCATGGATGAAAATTCCACGACAAATAGGAATCGCAATAGCCCCCAACGCTCCGAAAAGTGCAACAAGGTAGGTGTACCGTGCTCTTTTTTCCCTGGGCGCCTCTTCGGAGACAATTATCACCCAGATGTCGGATGAGAAGAACATCCACAGTAGAAAAAATCCCAGCGCAAATCCGGTGATTGTCTTAGACATGAATAGAATTAAAGAAGCAACTCCCATTCCCAGAAAAACTATAATCATCATTGGCTTACGACCAATGATGTCTGCGAGAAGTTGATTGATCAACACCACGAACATCCCCAGGGAAGCTATGGCCATAATGCCGTACCATTGGGAATGATCCATGCCAAAATCAGCCTGTATGTACGAGACAACGATGCTGTAATAACTGGTTGTATATGTATCAAAAAACTCATACAGCATCATATAGCTGAACAAAAATATCATGTAAGGCCCTACCAGTGTTGAAATACCATTTCTGTTTTGGTTGCTATTTTTTAATGTCATATATGCCTCTGCGTGGGTTTTACTGAATAAATGATTTATGCGCCTAATTATTGAAGTCAGAGGGGATTCTGTCAAATGGTGATTCCGCCCCACCAACTGCTTCTGGCCTCATCATAATGCTCTTGACAGTGTTACCCGTTTTCATTTGTAATTTAGTCCGATACTACCTTCGTGCTTGCTGCGACGGTTTGTAATTCCGGACTGTGGTCTCTATGGAACCAAACAAAATGCCAAGTCAACGCGTTTCCTTTACATTGATGGGAAACACTTGAGTAATTTTTGAGCCGACCCTATGGCAGTAACATAACAATCAAATTCAAAAGGCTGACAGATGAGTAATTTTTTATTTGTGAAGGGACAGGTCATTACCATGGAGCGTGAAGGACTGATTTACCCTGCCTGCGCTGTTAAAGAAGACCGCATATGTGGTGTTGGAGAGCCAGACTTCCTGAGAGGGTTACTGGGAGAGGAGTACGAGGAAGTTGACCTGAAAGGTGGCGTTCTGCTGCCGGGGTTTGTGGATTGCCATTTTCATGTGGTCATGGGCTGTTTTTTCAAAATGAATCTCGACTTAATGGGTATGGGTGTTAGCTCTATTGATGAACTGTTGAATCTGTTCAGAGAACGAGTGTCAGAAGCTCAACCTGGTAAGTGGATCCAAGGTTTGCGACTGAATGAACTGGACTTACAGGAGAAACGATATCCATCACTGGCCGAGTTGGATGAAGTTGCCCCCGATAATCCCGTGCTGATTATGAGGTATGATGGTCATTCCGGACTTGCCAATTCCCGGGCTCTGGAACTGGCGGGGGTTGACCAGGATACTCCCGACCCACCCGGAGGTGAGATCTGCAAAGTCGATGGAAAATTGACCGGTTTGCTGAAAGAAAAAGCGATGACCATTATTTTGAATGTAGTCCCGATGCCTGAAGCGGAGGAACTGCTGAAGGGGCGTGACTTATTGAGAGAGACGCTGCTTTCACAGGGCATTACCGGGTATCACAACATCATGCTGACCAGTGAAGACGGCCCCTCCGGAGCCCTGGGACCGTATGAAATTCCACTGTTCAAAATGTTTGAGGACGGCCTGCCTTTTCGAAACTACCCGCTGATCAACGCCAATACTGTCAGCGATACAATCGGGGTTCTAGAAAAAGAGTTCAATGCCAAGAAGGTGGATGGCGTATGGCAGGGTGGCGTCATGAAACTGTTTGCCGATGGCACGTTTGGCTCCAGGACAGCACAGTTGTTTGAGGATTACTCTGATTCTGCCGGGGAGAAGGGATACATGGTTGGTGAAATCGGTCAGCTACGAAAAACCATATTTGAAGCCCATAGAGAAGGGTTGCGAATCGCTGTTCACACCATTGGTGATAGGGCTGTGGATCAAATAGCCCGGATTTTTCTGGACGCAGAGCAACAAATTGGGCAAAAACAATTGCGACATCGAATTGAACATTGCAGCATGGTGCAACCGGAGACCGTAGAAGTGCTGAAGAACGCCGGGGTAATCTGCTCCATGCAACCCAGCTTTATCGTTTCGGAAGGGTCCTGGATACGTGATCGGGTGGGCAAGCGTGTTAAATTTGTTTATCCAATGAAGACATTGCTCGATCAGGCCATCCCCATGTGTGGCGGTAGCGATGCACCCGTTGAAGTTCCCGAACCCCTGGTTGGAATAGGCGGTTCAGTCACCCGCGACGGATTTACCGATGACCAGGCTTTGACCCCCTATGAAGCCTTGGCGCTCTATACATCACAGGCAGCGTATGCCTCCTGTCAGGAGCAATCACAGGGCACCATCACCCCCGGAAAAAAAGCAGACCTCGTTGTGCTGGATCAGAACCCCACGGAGATCTCACCGCAAGAGATCAAGAATATTAAGGTCAGGCTAACAATGATTGATGGCAAGGTTGAATATCAGGTGTAGATATTTGTAAATACAATCCGCTTAAGGGTCTGCTAAGGGTCGGTTCCGGGGAGGTTGGAGAGATACGCCAGCAGATTCGGTCGATAAATCGAACGGAATTTAGACAGCATCTGAAAATTATATCCATCCTTCGCCAAAAAGGCGACGTAGTACCGAACATCAGATTGTTGTCCCAAACGCCAGCGTTGTTGCAAGAATCCTTTCGCATAGGCGTGGTCATCTCCAGCGACTCCATGGCTACCGGTCAGTTCCAGTTGCAATTTCCAGGCATCGGCAATCTCAAACATCAATCCCATATCAAGACCCGTTCCCAACAAAAAGTCCTCGTCATAATAGCTATCTGCTTCAAGAGATCCATCAGAATCAGGAGAATCAATTGTTCGACTGTTCAACCGATCCATCACACCAGCATTTAGATAGGCCTGTTTCATTCATGGCTTTTAACAGTCCGATCTTAAGACTTAAGCATCTCTGACTATGAATTTTGCATATTTCCTTTATTTGATTAATGTGTTATTTTTCAGCAATGTCCGGTTAGGTTTTTGCAAAACAAAAGTTGAACGATAGAACCCGTCTCGACGCATAAGGATTTAAAGGGCTTCATCATTCAGCTTTTTGCAAAAACCTAGCCGGACACTAATGTGTTATTTTTATAATATGTAAATTCAAGCCATTACAATATTTAATCAAGACAGTATTATGAATCAGCAAAAAATCAAACAAAACACAGTTTATATGATTTTTGGATTGTGCTTATTGTTTTGTGAAACTATCTGGTTTGGCACGTCCGTTTTTATAAATCTGCAAGAACCAACCATACGGGTCAAAGCTTCAGTAGCCTTAGCTCGCTACATCTCCCAACCGGAAGATAATCAAAACGCAATAATAGGCCGATTACAACTCGAGAGTATCTACATTTGGCCGATGGCAGGTGTATCCGTCGGTAGTTCAGAAAAAAATAATCTAACTGCTTTGACCCTTGCGATCGAAAATAGTTATAAAGATGATTATCTGAGGCTGGAATATAAAGAAAAACAGATGCTAACAAAACAAACAATCCCTTCGATCGAAATAGATATTCGAAATCGCATCCGGAATTCTTTAATGGTCAATCTGGAAGAGGCCGCTGAGTTAGAGCGAAAACTTGAAATGATCGATCGATATGTTGGGGCCACCCGTTATCAATGGGATAATTATGATAAGTCGTTATATTATATATTGGTTCATGATAAAAATATTGGAAAAACGAGGATCTATTTTGCTTCTGTTTCTGACATTGCAGAAAAACTATCACTTATTAAAGCGGTTTGGATTCCATTCGCTCTCCTGTTTCTCACTTCGTTGATTGTAATTTTGACCAGCATTATCTACCAACGCCGACAAAGCAAAAATTATACTACTATGCTGGAACAGCAAGTGGCAGATAGGACTATTCTGTTAGAAAAGGAAATTGAAGAGCATAAAATCTCAGCGGAACGGTTAAAAACGTCTCAATCCCAGCTAGTCCAATCTGCCAAATTGGCATCATTAGGAGAAATGGCCACAGTCGTTGCCCATGAACTGACTCAACCGATACATGTGATCAGCAGTAAAGCACAGCTTACACAAAAATATGTAAATAAAAATAGGCTTGAGAAAGTACTTAAAAGTAGCAATGATATCCTACAACAAGTAGAGCGCGCTTCTATAATTATCAAACATATGAGAACTTTTGGTAGAGATACCAGCAAATCCGCCCATAAAAAAGAGGATATTAACCAAATCATTGAAGATGCCTTTATTCTGGTTGGACGGGATTTATACAATAAAAATGTGACTGTCACAAAAAAGCTCCATAACCAGCCTCTTCTCAAGACATGTAATAAACTACAGATAGAACAAGTATTGATTAATTTAATAAATAATGCCAAAGATGCTATGGACCAGGTGGATATTAAAAACTTATCGGTTCATTCTTTTTTAGAGGATGGAGTTATCGCTATTGAAGTTGAAGATACAGGTGAAGGCATTTCTGAATCAAACGCGAAGCAGATATTTGATCCGTTTTTTACAACAAAAAGCGAGGGGAAAGGCACAGGGCTGGGCTTATCTATCAGCCATGGTATCATAACCGACCACAAAGGGAAGTTGATTGTATCAAGTGAAAAGGGAAAAGGCACAAAATTTACGATCGAACTACCGCTGGATGAATAATATGCAGCATTAATTTTCCGGCCTGAGGATGGCCTAATTTTTAAAACCAAAAGTGTCAACTATTGCAGCTTGTAACGCAATAAAATTAACGAATCACGGAGGTTGACATAACCTTCAGGGAAGGTCTTTTACCTCTATTTCTCCCCATTCTTCAAAATTGTAATTGTCCTTCAGTAATTCAAAGGTTGTTTCAGTAGTTTGATTTTCGCCTGGAACACCGTGTGATTCCATACAGCTTGCAGTGTTAACTGTATCTTCCCACACATCATAGATGAATTTTTGAGCCCCAATTACTCCCGCCACCGCAGGACCAACATAAATACCGATTCTAATATCGATCTTTTATTGATAACACATTAATGGGTTACCCCACGAGAGAATTGACTCTTATCATGGCGTCTCCTCAGAATTGTATTGATCGAGTAGGGCAAAATCACTATCCTTTTCTCACGATACGCATTTAAAGCTACCCCCAGACACCTTGGGGATGCCTATATTCACATAAGGGATCGTACAAAAATTACTTGGCATAATCTGTCCGCAAGGGGATCCAAGTGTTTCTCATTAGTGTCCAAGAAACACGTTGTCGTTAAAAGATAACTTCACTTAATCTGTTTGTAAAAGTCCCAAAAGCCGGACATTTTACAAACAGAATGTGAACTAATTTTTTAGCCGACCCTGAAGTACCGTAAAGACTGGACATTTTGCGGACAGAATGCCAAGTAATTTTTGAGCCGCCCCTAACTGCTTTAATTTTTTTGGAATTGAAATGAAAAAAAGATCGATGGGAGGATGGATCAGTGCCATGATGGGACTGGTATTTCTTTTAAGCCCGCACCTTGTCAGCGCGGGACCGAATGATGAGGTGCGGGTGGGTTTTCAGTATGAGCCGGCAACTGTCAACATGCTGGAACTAAAAACATACATTGGCATCCCTATCATCCTCTCCATGCATGAACGCTTGCTGGCGACCAACCCTGAAACCGGGGAACGGACGATTAAGAATTCTCTCTCTGAATCAGTCCAGTTGCTGGACGGAAAAGATATCAAATTCACACTGAGAAAAAACGCGCGCTTTCACACCGGCGATCCTCTAACAGCTCATGATGTCAAATTCACCTTTGAGGAGATGGTAAACCCCAAAAACGCCAACGTGGTTGCAGGCCCTCTGGATGAGATTGAGGAGATTGAGGTCGTCGATGACTACACGGTAATTTTTCGGATGTATGAACCCTATGCGGCATGGAAGGAGCTGTTCTGGGTCGGGATCTGCTCAAAAGCGTATTTTAAGAAAGTTGGCTGGCAAAAATTCCGTTCCCATCCAGTGGGCAGTGGTCCTTTTCGCTTTGTTGAGTGGAAAAAAGGTCAATACATACATCTGGAAGCGGTTCCGGATCACCCCGTTTCCAAGGTGGACTTCAAAACCCTTAAACTGGTGATTATCCCTGATGATACAACCCGACTGGCCATGCTTGAAACAGGGGAAATCGACTTGATGACCGATGTCTTGCCACACAATGTCCAGCGTTTAAAAAAACGTCAGGGAATCATCATTAAAAAGGAGACCAGAGTCCCCAGTCTTTTTGCCATTGCCCTCCGGGCGGACACCTATCCCATTTTGAAAGACGCCAATATCGGCAAAGCCATCAACCATGGGATCAATCGCCAGGAAATTATCGACCGGGTGTTCCTTGGAGAAGGGTATCCCCTGTACATGAATGCCAGCAAAACAGAACTTGGGTGGGAACCCACGGTTCATTTTGAGTTTAATCCTGAAAAAGCCCGTTCCTTTCTGAAACAGTCTAAATACAAACCGGGAACCCCGCTGATTTTAAGTTATTCCAGCTCCGTCCCGATGGCTGGCATGATTGCTGCGATTGTACAGCGCTACCTGAAAGATGTGGGCATCACCGTCCAGCTTCAACAACTGGAAGCGGGTTTGCAAGTGACCTATGCTGTCAGCAAAGACCCCAGGGAGGGACACCTGAGTCTTTTTACCTGGCCGGGTGGCAGAGATCCCAGTACCCGGATTTTGTTGACCATACCGAGTACTGCGGCGATGTGTCGATACACTGACCGACCAAAACAAAAAGAACTGGACCGCCTGGCCATGGCCCAGGCCCAGGAATTAAATCCCGAAAAAAGGCTGGCCCAACTGCAGGAGATGCACGAGATTTTGACTGAGGATGCCTGGATCGCGGTGTTGTTTGGCCTCAATATGATTTATGCGATGAACGATCGCATTGACTATAACTGGAGCGTCGGAGACTCCCACGCTTATGGGATGGATACCATCAAGATCAAACGCTGACAGGAGAACCCTCCTCTCGCATGACTTGAGGGGGATACTCCCACGAGATTGACTTTTAAGCAGGCATGACCTCGCTGCAGTTATTATCTTCAATGGCAGCCAGAGTCCGATCCAGCAGCGCACGACAAAGCGCCATGCCGCGCTCATTGCCCTTATCAGATGTTCCAGCCAGACAGACCGGAATAACCAACGCAAAGAGCAGGGCGCTTTTATATTGAACCATGAATGTCTCAAAAGAGTATCCCTTAATACCGGCTGCCGTAAGCGTTTCATAATAGTCACGCAGGGCCTTGGCTTCAATTTCGCGCCTGGTTTCGATATCCAGGCTACACAAGTAGTACGCAAGATCAGCCACACACTCAGCCTTACCGCAGATCTGCCAGTCAACCACCGCCAGTCCTGATTCCGGGAACCCATCCCGTTGCGGAAGCTTGCCTATAAACAGGTTGTCGAGTTTATAATCCCCATGAATCAAGGTAACGCCCCCGGCAACCCGGTTTTGCATCAGTGGCGCGACCTTATCGGCGATCGTTGTAGCCAGTTCACGCATAGCCGGAGAGAAGTGTTCTCCGAAATTCTCAAGGGCGGGTTCCAGACTGCTGTTATAGATGGCTGAAGTGAGACCGGCATAATTCTCTTCCGCGGCGTCCAGTAACCAGTCCATCTCGTTATTTTGCACCAGGGGAGCAAATTGCGCATGGAACTTTGCCAGTTCTTTTATAGCGGTATAACAGGTTTCTACAGTCGCTCCTTGTAACTGATCAACAGAGGGCTCTCCAAAATCTTCCAGCAGCAACACAAACTTCTCACAGGTCTCGTCAATATCGCAATAATAAGGTCTTGGAGAGCGAAGTAGTGATTTTTCAGCGGCATGGCGGTAGTAATTCACTTCCCGTTCATAAAATTGAAACGTGAGTGCAACGAGATGATTCTCAGGAGCCGGGGCAGGATGTTTGGAAATCAGGGTGAGGGGAGCCCCTTCCTCCGGGATATCATAAGTTAAAGACACTCTGACGAGGGTTCCATGAAAGCCTAGCCCGTCGCCTATAGGTACTGTGGTAAAAGAAACGACATTGGCCTCTTTGATGGTTCCGGTTGATTTCAAAGCCTGGTTTAACCAGTCTGTGCTCAGTTCATCAGGTGTATTCGGTATTGATAATGCAGACATATTAATTTCTCCTTATTCTATTAAGGGTAAGCAACTAATTGAATAGTCACGCAGATAAAATTGCTGCTGCTTTGACCAGAATATTAAACGTCATCAATTATTACAGATGCTTGAAGAGCTGACCCTACTGATTTGAGATTGAGTTGTCAATCAATTCAGTGCGAACAGTCAAAAAAGTGCCCTCTCTCCGCGTCTGCCGGGGAGACCGCGATCCCCCCTGGACACCAGGATTGTCGGCTACCCATACAGATCAACAGCAACCTCATCGAGACTGAGTTCCAGCAACTTTTCCCGGGTCGGTTTACCCGTCAACGGATCCCAACCGCGGTGTTCATAATATTCCTTCAGCATCAGATCCATGCCGACTTCCACACCGGCAGTCGCCCCTTCATCATGGGGTTGCATGCAGACATCCGGCAGACAGTCATGGGCCTGAGTGACACCAAACTTGTTGCTGATCGCTCGCTTGATACTCATGGAGCGATCTCCGGCGGCCAGCAGCTGGGCAGGGTCATAGTCCCAACCCGTGATGGCATTGATCATGTCGCAAATCTGGGTCACCGAAATCGGCGAGAATTTGCACATGGTCAGTGAATCGTACAGGTCCTTCAAACTCTGATACTTGGCGGCATAAACCGCCTTGTTTTCAGGGGACAGTCGGTCTCCCGGCAGAATTTCCAGCTCCATAATGAAGGCCCCCAGTTCCACATTGTAAAAATCCCCTTTCAGATGGCAGGCACCCCGCGGGCCGGTGGCGTATGAAACCGCCAGGCCCTGGAAGGCGCGTCCATCATGCATCGGCATTTCAAGCCCCTTGACCTGGGCCGCTTCACTGTCTTTACGCCCCAACTCCCGGGCCATCGCCAGGGTTCCCCTGGAGAGCAGTTTCCCGATCCCTTCCTGGGCAATGATCATTTCCACCAGCTTGACAACGGCTTCCCCGTCTCCCCACTTCAATTCCATGCCGGTCTGCTCTTTAGTCAGAACACCCTTATCGTAAAGGTAAAAAGCATAGGCGATGGACACACTGGCAGAGATGGTGTCGAGTCCGTGGACATTGCAAAGATGGTTCGCGCGAATGATCGTGTCCCAGTCATGATTCATCACCAGAGGACCAAAACCGATGGCCGTTTCGTATTCGGGACCATCAACACGGGGCGTTTCAGCGGAAAAGTTGTTCACTTCACGACCGCAACCTGTCGGGCAGCCTTTACAGGCATAATTGGTCACAGCGTAGTTTTGACGCAGGGATTCTCCGGTCACCTTGCTGGCCTCAAAGACGTTCTTGGTGAAATACTGGGCCGGTGTATCCCCCAGAGTCATCCCCATATCCGTATAAAAGAGGGTGCCGTATTCACGGAAAGCCAGGGAGGTCAGACCGCCCCTGATTTCATGCACGGCTGTTTTGGCAAGTTCCCTGAGCTTCGGCTTGTCGGCTGTAGTGACCTTTTGGCTACCACCGACGACAACGGCCTTCAGATTTTTGGATCCCATGATGGCGCCCATTCCGGTCCGGCCGGCGGTGCGTCCTTCGTCATTCATAATACCGGCATAAACAATCTGTTTCTCGCCGGCTTCTCCGATACAGGCCACGCTCAAGGCTTTTTCATCCAGCTCGGTTTTGATCAGTTCCTGGGTCTGATAGCTGTCCTTGCCCCAGAGGTGACCCGCCTCCTTGATCTCCACCTGGCCGCCATTCATCAGTAGATAGACCGGTTGAGCGGCTTTTCCGGTAATAATGATGCCATCATAACCGGTATCTTTAAGTCGGAAGGGGAAAGAACCGCCACTGGTGGCTTCGCCCCAGTATCCGGTTTGGGGTGAAATCCCGCAGACCGCATAGCGGCTGACCATCGGCACCGCAGAACCGGTAAACGGCCCTGTGGCGAAAACCAGCGGACTTTCGGGACCTAAAGGGTCCAGGCCGGGCTGAACCCGGTCATAAATCAGAGCAGCTCCCAGCGTTGCCCCGCCGAGAAACTTTTTGTAAAACGCTTCGGAAATAGGCAGATCACTGGTGGTCTTTGTGTTCAGATCCACTTCCAAAATTCGACCGTGGTAACCATTCATATGTTGTCTCCTTTAAAAGTCAATATCCTTTCCGTGATAGGCATAATTCCAGATTTTTTCACACTCTTTTGCCGACATCGGCCTGGGGCTGAAGATCGTATCAATATCTTCAAGGGTATAGAGGACCATGCGCTCCATGTCTTTCTGCATCGTATCTTCTGAAATGCCCAGATCTTTGAGGTTCAAGGGGATATCCAGCTCTTTGAAAAAAGATCTGACTTTATTGACGATGTTAGAGAGACTTTCCGCGTCATTTTGCCCCTGGATATCCAAGGCCTTGGCAATTTTAGTGTAGCGATCCGTCGTCCTGCTGTAGTACTGGAGAGCATATGGAATGAAGATGCCCACGGCCACTCCGTGGTGAATATTAAAGATTGATCCCAGTGTGTGTCCAAAGCTATGGGTCAAGGCGGCTCCGGCATGACCAAAAGCGATACCGGCCATACTGGCACCTATCAGCATCCGATGCCTGGCTTCCCGGTCGCGCCCGTTGACATAGGCCCGGGGGAGATATTTGAAGGTGTATTTGATAGCCCCCAGACCCATGCCATCGGTCATCTCACCGGCGCCAACCGCCATAATGGAGTCCATGGCGTGGGCCAGCACATCCAGGCCGGTTCCGGCTGTTAATTTGGGTGGCATGGACATCGTAAACTCCGGATTCAAAATGGCGAAATCAGGAACCAGTTCACCACTGGAGATGGGGATCTTACGGTCAAATTCATGGTCATGAAGAACTGCCGCTCCCGTACATTCGGATCCGGTTCCGGCCGTGGTAGGTACAGCTGCAAAGATGGCTTTCTGGCGTAAATTCAACGGTGACAGTGGATTGTAATTCATCAGATCGATCAGATCCGGCCTCTCGTACATTATCCAGGCACCCTTGGCAGCGTCCATGACTGATCCGCCCCCCACCGCCATGATCAAATCCGGCTCAAAGGCGGTCATGGCTTCTGCACAGACCCTGACATTGTCCACAGGTGCTTCGGGTTCGACCTTGGCCCAGACCTCTGACGTGAATCCGCCGGTTGCCATGTAAGCCACAACCTTGGCAGCAAACTTCTGGGCAAAGGGGTCACTGATAATAAACACCCGTTTTGTAGAGCAACGATTGGACAAACGATCAATCGTGGTACTACCCAAACTCGACCCGGTCGGAAATACATTGGGTCCCATGAGTATCATCGGTGTATTAAACCCACCTGAAAGCCCTCTGATTCCCGAAGCTGTGGCCAGGGGAAGCAGTCCTTTGATACCGGGATCTTCAAACCAATAGCCCATAAATTCTCCTTATGAAAAATATTTAGTGTCTGCAGCGATAAACCACAGAAGGATTTTACGAATGGTGATCCTCTAGACAACAGTGATCCCCATCTGAGCAAAAATAGTTATGACAATAGGTGTAGATCTTTTTCTCTCTGTTGCCGGCAGTGTATAATCTGACGGAGACGCTCTTCTGCTGTCCAGTTCAGCAATTCAGCCATCACTTCGGCCGCGGGTTCCAGGGCATCCATGCCCCCTTTTTCATCGAAACAGGACCGTGCACTGCGGCGGACCCAATAATCTTCGAGGGTCAATGCCCCTTCATGGGGCACGGCGAAAGTGGCTTCGGCGTCTGGCAGGGATTCGCTGAAATCTCCACCCGGCAGGGGTTCTTTTTCGGTGCAGGCCTGTTCCTTTAGTCATCAAATTTTCCATCTTCAGTGATAGGATTTCTCTGCCTAAACCACCCTGAGCGCCGGTTTACAGAGAAAGTACCAGAAAGCTTCTGGTGTTGACTCACGGTGCGTTCCAGTATTTGTTCCAGAACAGGCCGTTGCAAACCCAGAACATTCACATTGATTGTCAGTTCAGCAGATTCCGGATGATGAGACCACTCTCCGGTGATATCAACTCCGGTTTGTTCCGATACGAAGCTAACCCTGAGATAATCTGTCCCCTGACCTCTGCAAAACCCCTTGACATGGCCTACAAAGTCGGGCTGGCAGGCAATAATTTCAGCAGTCAGGGTCGTAAACAGCACCTGGAGTATCGTTCGATAATCCGAAGCAGAAAACTGCTCCAGCCTGATTTCCAGGTCGGCGACAAAGGGTTCAAAGAGGTCTGCTGTCATAATACCGTTGCCAGTAATGAATCGGGTAGTTGGGTCTTCAGTGACACCGGGCTGACATTGGCGGTTGGATTGATCTCTTTGATCAGCGCTTCCGCTTCTTTGACGCTAGCCGCAGATGCCACATCGGATTTGGTGATGAAAACGGTTTCTGAAATTTCGATCCCGGAAGCCAACAGGGGGTAAACCGCCTTGATTAACAACTGAATGCGGTCACTATCCACGAGAGCAATCGCCTTTAACGTTTCGTCACTTGTTGTGTCCCGACTTTCGAAAACCGCTTTAATTTTGGCCGGATCGGCAATCCCGCTCGGCTCCACCAGGACGTAATCCGGATGATAGTTATGGACCGCCTCATCCAGGGCACCAACCAGGCCCGTGGCTGAGGTGCAGCAGATGCAGCCTCCCAGAACTTCCCAGACGTTTGCACCGACCTGTTTCAGCATCTGGTTATCAATGCCCACTTCTCCGATTTCGTTCACAATCACAGCGAATGTTTTCTGCTGCGCCGTCAGGTAACGGATGATTTGAAGCAGGAAAGTCGTTTTCCCGGACCCTAAAAACCCGGTCACTAAAACAGTCCGCATCTCTTTGCTTTATTGCCTCTTCTAATATTCACGGCCCTTTTCAGGCCAAAAAACCACCTCTGTTATTAAAGAGGGAATCAATCCATCTCAGGGATCGTTCAAAAATAACTTCACATAATCTATTTACAAAAGTCCCAAAAGCCGGACATTTTGCAAACAGAACGTGAACTAAGTTTTGAGCCGACCCTTAATCGGGTAGGTCCCGTATTTTTCCACGGCATTTGTCACGGCCTTGATGTTACTCAAGGGCACCCGCCATGGCATGCAGCAAGTCGGTGTGATGATGAGCCTGCCATCACCGCCCAACTTCTGAATAACCTCTTTTACCCTCTGCTCGACATCCTCTTCGGTACCGTTTTCCATCTCGGCATTCACATGGAGTCCACCCATGATGGTAATCTCCGGGAACTTCTCCCTGAATTTAACCCACCAGTCGAGATCCAGCGGATGGCTGGCATTGACGCCGAGAATATACACCCCTTCCTCCTGCAGTTTTTCGATCATCTCGATGTGGTAGGGCTTAAAACCGCAATTGTGAATAATCATCGGAAGTCCGGACTCCCTGGCAAAACGGGCGATGAACTGGCCTTCGAATTTCCAGGCATCATCAAAACTCAGCATATGCTGATTAAATGCATAAGAGGATTCGAATGTATAAGACGGCGGACCGACCAGTTTGCAGAAGGCCTGGTAATAATCCCATTGGGACTCATAAATTTTTTCGCAAAGTCTCAGCAGGAGATCCGGATTCTGGATCACATCCAGATACGCCTGACTGCCTCTTAACATCTGCACGCTGGACCAGGTTAAACTGGGTGCGGCATTTGCGGCCCCCATGCCTGTTTTCTCATGTAAAAGTGACATCCCCTTAAAAATGGTTGGCCAGGGCTCAACGGTGGTATGATCCGGGATCACCAGATTGTCAATATCCGCTTCGGTTTTACAGATGACCCCTTCACGGATAAAGGGGGTGGTGTAATCCTTCCAGACGAACGCCTCCGGTTTGCCATTTGCGTTTGCATAGGCGAGCCCTTCAAACGGTCCGCAATACGGATTGGCTGCCAACGACATCCCGTCACCACCTAAGAAATCATTTACGAGGATGGACTTTTCAGCCAGTATCTCCGGCGTTGACATCATCTCCCTGATGGTCAGGCCGGCAATTCTGGCAGACACATCCTCTGAAGTCAGAAAATAGACCGGGACCCTGTCCGGAATGCCACCCAGAATCGTTGTGGCCACTCTGTCATGACAAGCCTTATAATCACGCGCCATTTTTATTTCTCCCTGTTAGCTGTCATTTCCCGAACAATGCGGAGTCCCGCCCAGGCGTCAAAGCCGTAGCCATCAGCGCCGATCAGTTTGGAATTTGTTTCGGTCACCGCGGCACCGCCGACAATCACATCCGCTTTGATTCTATTGTCTTTAAGCAGGGTGATGGTTTCCGCCATTTTGGAAACACCGGTAGAGATCAAAGAAGAGAGGCCGATGATGTCTGGTTGCAGCTCTTTGGCCTTTTCTAAAAAAATAGCCGGCGCAACGTCCTCCCCAAGATCACAGATTTCATATCCATCACCTTCCAGCACTGAAATAAAGACATTTTTCCCAATGTGATGAATATCGCCCTCGACGGTGCCCATGATCACCTTTCCCGCAGAAGAACCATCCGCAGAGACCATAAAAGGCCGGATTTTCTCCAGAGCATTTTTCATCAGATTACCACTGATCATCAATTCCGGTAGAAAATACTCCCCGGCCTCAAATTTCGCACCGATCGCTTCAAGTCCGGGGGAGAGTCCCATCGAGATAATATCTGCGGGATTTACTCCCTGATTAAGAGCCTCGTCAACCACCTTGAGCAACTCCTCTTCGTTAAATGCCAAAACCAATTCTGTTATGGTCGCAAATTGCTTTTCGCTCATTTTTTGTTTACCTCTCATTCAAATTCAAAAAATTAAAACCTGTGATACGGTTTAAAGGTTGCTCAGGATGCTGCCAGTGCCTCTCTGAAGCCGTCGAATATGCCCACGGCGGCAACAGCGGATTCACCATAGGCATCCACCTTCATCTCTTCTGCCAGTCGCGCAGAACAGCAGGCACCGCCAATGGCGATCCTGGTTTGTTCTCTCACACCTGCAGCACTCAGGGCGTCAACCACCTCTTTAATGTTGTTCACCATGGTCGTCAAAAGTACGGAGAGTCCAACCAGATTGATATTCTGTTCTTTGATGGTTTCCAGGATTGTCTCGGCTGAGACGTCTGCACCCAGATCAATCACTTCATAACCTGCAGCTCCCAGGATCATCCCCAATATGTTTTTGCCGATTTCATGAATGTCGCCTCTGACAGTTGCCAGCAAAACCTTGCCCTTCTTCCCAATTTCACCGGGGGACATCCGGGTTTTCAAAAATGTGGTGGCTACGGTGACAACCTCTCCGGCCATGATCAACTCCGCCAGAAAGTATTCCCCGGCATCAAATCGGTCGCCAACTCCTTCCAGCCCCTTGGCCAAACCATCATCAATAATCTCAATCGGGGTCAATCCTTCATCCAGACATTTATTGACTAAATCCAAAATAATCTCATCGTTCATATCGATGACGGCATTTTGTACCTCAAGCAGACACTCTTTCATTTTTATTCCCTCTGGTTTTTATTTTGTAACTATTCACCACCTCTACTGAGCCAAGGGGGTCTTGGCTCCTTTGGCGGAGTGCAAGCATAATAGTTACCTTTATTTTTACAATTTCACAGCAATGTCCGGTTGATGGGATAGGCGCCATATTTTTTAGTTGCATCAAGCATCACCTTTAATTTAGCGGACGGCACGGAATCTTCACTATGCACCGGGCTGAGGAGGAATCTTCCGCTGGGGCCCAGTTTTGCAATCAACTCTTTGACCTTTTCCACAATCTCTTCGTCTTGCGAGCGTTCTGACAACAGGTAGTCGATCCCTACACCACCGACGATAGTAACCTGATCACCATGGATCTCTTTTTCTTTGTAAATGTCAACATTGGAAGTGTTTTCGTAGGCATGCAATCCATCTGCGCCCCAATCGATAAAGTGATCGAACAATAAAGTGTTATCTCCACAGGAGTGCAGGATATATTTACCACCCCGGTCCTGGACATTCTTAATAATCCGTCGGTAGCGTTCCCCGAATAGCTCATTGATCATGGCGGGTCTCATGAAAGGACCGGTCTTGTAAGCAAAATCATCGGTTTGAAAAATTCCGGGCGCACCGGCATCAAGAATGGCTGTATGGGTCTTGATAGAGATCTCCTCCATCAGATCCAGAAATCGTTTGACATAGTCTGGATGCTTCTTGATCCAGAGTGGTGCCTTTTCAATTCCAAAAGACCAGTTCATGGACTCAAACAGGCCGCCGAAAAAGCCGTATCCGAAAATACAGGTCTTTTCTCCGTTTTTCTTGACGAACGCCTTGTAGTATTCATAAGCGCGATGGGCGACGTCATCGGGATCAGGCCAATGTGGCCAGGCCTCGTAGTCATCAAGCGACTTAATTCCGGGCTCCCGGTACATATAGGTCATGTTGCCATGTCCATCAGGTATAACGGAACACAGGGCTCCGGAAGTTAAAGCGAGGGACCCGTCAGCGAGTGCCTGCCAGGTGTCATCGTAATAGACCCACATGGCATCAAAGCCCATTTCCACCTGGGCCTGATTTCTATGGTTCAATGTCTCAGCCAGGCTTAGGCGGATAAGATCCGGTTCAACCACCGGGCTGCCCTCTTTGGCAACTGAATTGATCCAGGGGGTGAGTGATTCCCCCGGTTCGGGCCTGGCTGGTTGTCCCAGGATTTCATTGGCCTGCCGGGCTTCCAACTGGGCACAAAAACAGGGAATCCGGTCCACCGGCTTCCCTTCCATGGTACGAAATACACGTTCAACTGGACTCATGGATGTCATAATAAATACCTCCGCTCAAAAATTTTTTCCTGGGTAGGAACACGTCATACCTTTTCAAACCCAGGCTCTTAATTGTTGTAACACGATGCTTGAACTTGATCCAGCAGATGGTCATACCGTTGTTTGAAATTTACCGCATCAATCCCCGGTCCCATTGCGATCAGTTCAGTCGGTCCTGAAAAGGATGGCACAGGTTTAATGCTGGTGGATCCAAAACACGATTGGATAGAAACCGATCTGTTATCGCTGAGCTTGACAAACCCTTTCATACGATACGTTTTGCCTTCAAATTCCATGATAAATTGTTTGAGGTTTGTCATGCAGATATTAGCCGTTGTTCTGATGATGGCAGAAGATATATCCGGCCGGCCTTCGGCGCACAACTCCAGTAGTTCCACCAGATTCTCTTCGGCAACTGTCTGCTGACCGGTTTCTTCAAGAGATGTCCCCGACGGCAGGTTGCAGTAACTGGCGACTTCGATTTTCCCATGGGGATTTAAGACTGAAATTCGTTTGGCCACGGTTTCAATGGTTTCGGATTCGACCAGATCACACTTGTTCAGAATGACGGTATCTGCGACTCTTATCTGATGGGCGATACGGGTGACATTGGCCTCCATCTGCAGAAACGAGGTTGTATCGGCGATACACCAGACATGGGCCAGATAGAGACGGTCACGCAGCTCTTTTGCCTGCAGCAGCTGTCCGATAGCAATCGGATCGGCCAAACCGGTCGCCTCCAGAATAATCAGGTCGGGTTGACAGGCGTCCATCAGCTCTGTGAGTGAGCTTTTGAAATCGGAGAGCAGGCAGACACAGAAGACAGAGCCTTGATTGATTTCTAATATTTCAAAGGATTTTCCTGTCTGCATGAGTTCCTTGCCGTCAATGTTCCCATCAGCAAATTCGTTTTGGATAATAGCAATCCGCTTCCGGTCCGCATAGCGGTCCAGAAAACGCTTGAGTAATGTCGTTTTTCCACTGCCGAGAAAACCGGTCACCAGATAAAACGGTATCGATTTCACTGGAGCTCCTTCAGCCACTCTTTGATGACCGACACCGAAGGCTCCGCACCTTCTGACTTAACCTTATACCTTGCGGTCACCAGTGCCGGGGTTGAGGTAATTCCATAGGACAAAATTTCTGCCGGATCGGTCAGAGTTCGGACTAAAATGCTCTCTCCCAACTCATGGGTGGCCTGTTCAACCAGTGACCGCAATTGATTACACTCCTCTTCATCCTTCCCCATGATGATGACAGAGCCTTTCCTGGTCCTGATTTTATGGCTCAGCTTTTCAAATATTCTTTTTTGAATGGCAGCAATCAGCTCATCTCCAGGCGGTATTCTGGAGACAAAGGTGATCCGGCCATCGATGCAGATGGTGGGGATATTTTTCACCATCAGGGAGGTCATGAATTGCAGAGACTCCCTGTGCTTGATTTTGTGTTCCCGCCACTCAACTATATTGTTAAACTGTGGTGTGATTTTCCTGACCGATTCAACCATATACTGGCAAGGCGCACAGGATTCTGAGTCCAGAGTGATGATATCAATGATCACTTTTTCCGATTTTCCATAATCGGACATATCGAGTATATCCTGGTCTGTTTCGTGCGCCTGCAGGGTTTTTGCAATCTCCTGCTGATAAGGACTATGTAAGAAATCAGCAATCGCTTCCAGGTTTTGAGGTGGGGTTGAGTAAGGCAGATCACACCCCGGTGCCAGCAGAAATCCCTTGTTTTTCCCAACCTCCAGACACTCCCGGGCATTGCGCATGGCGTCGTTCTCATCTCCCAGCAGCAGGGTCACGGTCAGTTGCAGGTTCCCGCCGAAACTGGTGTTTTGAGCCAGACAGATATCCCTGACGAAATCGAGGGGAATGTTTTCATCAACCGAAACATTATCGGGACCACATTCACACATCACTTCGATGTTCTGCTGGGCATGGCCGCAGACAAAAAAGGAGCTGAGGGCGCCTTTCTCCCTGATATGGCCAAACACCTGTTTCGAAGGTTCCATAACGAACTGTCGAAAATGATCCGGCCCGATCTGGCTGGTCATGGGGTCGACCACGGCGATGACATCGCAACCCGCTTCCAGATAGTAATCAGACATGGCCATGGACACCTGGCAGCAAAAGTCGAACAGCGATTCGACATAGGAGGCGTCCTTAAACATTTTCATGAATATGTCCGTCCCGAAGAGGTGCAACGCCAGGGTAAAAGGGCCGGTAATTAAACCGTAGAGCGCAATCTCCGGATGCTTTTCCCTGAGAGTCTTCGTTGCAGACAGAATCTGGGGCAGGCGCCCCTCCGTTTTTTGTGGGACACGCAGATCCGCAATTGTTTTTCCATTTTGTAGTGGATGACTACTGACTGCAGGGGGATTTTCATCTCCCCAGAGGAGGTCACATCCCAGTATTTCAGCTTCAACCTGCAGATCAAAATAGACCGGAATGCCGTCCGGCTTATATCTTTGGATGGCCGCCTCGGTCCCTTTGACGATATGCACTTCTGATTGCAGATAGGCCTGTGCGTTGACGCCTATTAAGAATCCCCCATGGCAGCCAACAAAGGGGACCCAGGGTATGCGGTCAATATCTTCTAATTTAATAGCAGCTTTAACAAGTTCTCTTCCGTTCATTTTTGTATGTCTGATAGTGAAAGACTGTTTGTGCCTTCTTGATGACGGATCAGGTAGTCTGAAGTTCTGACATAAACTCTCTGAGCCGCATGTAAAGTTCAGCTGCTTTTTCTGGATGAGCGGTTGCAATGTTCTTGAGTTGGAAGGGGTCTGTTTTGCGGTCGAACAGCTCATCCTTTTCCGGAACTTCAGCGACACTGCCCGGTGTGCAGGTCCATTGATCTTCACCGTCAAGAGTAGCTGCGGCCGCATGCATTTTTTCTTCTTTGCTTCTTTTCTTTTTCGGCAGATAGTTCTCTTTATGATCAGCCTGGGCGGCCAGATGTTTGGCCGATTTTAAAATCCCTTTTCCATACATGCTGAACATGAATTCGGAGAGTTTCTTTTCATCTTCCTTGACCCAGTGAATGAATGACCAGTCGTGGGTGATAATAGACCAGGAGTATTTGTGATATCCGGCGATAGCAAAATCCCTGACCTTGTCGACCTCACCTTTAGCCAAAGGCAGTAAACTCTTGCCCTGCATTTCATGATGCACACCCAGACCCATCCAATCGGTCACTGTGGGGGCTACATCGACAGACTGGACAAAAGACGGCTCACGTTTTCCATGAGGAATGCCGGGCCCTTTCAGAATAAATGGAATGTGGGACAGCTCCTCATAAGGCCAGGGACGGCATTTACGCATGATGCCGTGTCCATGCTCACCATTTCCCATCGGCGCACCATGATCTGATACAAACATAATCAGCGTATTTTGCTCCAGGCCTGATTTTTTAATGTAGTCCAGCAGGTGTCCCACCCAGGTGTCGACCATGGTGACGTTTTCCGCGTACAGCATGCGGATATGGTGCATTTCTTCTTCTGTATAGATACCTTCAACCGGCACCATCAGGGGCATAAATTGATCTTTACCTTCGTAGCCCGGATCATACGGGCAATCCATTTCAGGGTCATAGACGGAGGGGGAATCCCAGGGTTCATGGGGGTCAAAGCTGTCAACCCATAAAAAGAATGACTTGTTGCGGTCAACGTTCTCCAGATATTTAACTGCCATTTTCATGACCTTGGCCACATTTTGATCCTCCTCTGTCTTCCAATACTGTCTGTTTTGAAGATAACAGGCCGTCTCGTGCAGCAACGGCGCCAGGACATCCTCTCCAATGGTCTCGTTGGCTGTTTTGAGCACATGGTCTTCGTGAAAATCCTCCACTTTGTAGTGGATCAATGGGTCATTGCTGTAATAGTAGTGATCTCCTTCATGCCCGTGCAGAAACCAGACTTTGTCAAATCCGCGCGTATAACCGAATTTCGGTAGCCGGTACATGGGGCAATCAAAAATAAGCGCTGTGTCAATACCCTTGCCCCAGGTTAAATCAGCAATCGTGGTGTCCTCGGGATCGAGAGCCGTCCAGCCTTTGGCATGCAGCGTGTAACGTCCTGTATGCATCGCCCTGCGACAGGGGACTGTGGGCAACCCTTCGGTATACGCATTTTCAAACAACACCCCTTCCCTGGCCAGCCGATCAATATTCGGTGTTTTGATCCAGTCATTTCCGTAGCAGCCCAGATAGTTGAATTGCAGCGTATCTGCCATAATGACGATGGTATTCTTGATTTTCATATTTTCTCCAATTGTGGTGTATGCAGACAATTCCCAAACATGGTTGACCCAAAAAGCAGATGTTTGTGTGAATGACCTCTTTACCGAATATCGAGAATTGACACGAGCCTAGGAGAATTGATACGATCCCTAGGATTTTTCATCCAGGAAAAGCATCGTCAGAAGTCTGACAACCTCATCCACGGTATAAGCCTCTTTCCCTTTCTTACTCCAGATCTTGCCTTCTATTTCTAAAGCCGGCATGCGGTCCCAGATATTCAGACGTGACAAATAGGGCGGTTCCGACACCTGGGTGACATTGGCTCTGATACCCACCTTTTTCAGCGCACGTTTAACGGCTTCTTCGCAGGCGTTCATTCGATCCAGGTCATGGTCCAAAACAGTAATAACAAGCATTATTTTTCAATGTATCTCAAAGTGACAAGTGCCCCCGGTTGATGATGAATGCATGGGATTCCGCGCCTGGCTTTTTATGATGGTTGCCGGAGAGACAGCTTCAATAATTTTAACGAAAGTATATTGAACTTCAGAACACGAATATATAGTAAGAGAAGGCAATTTTGTGATTATTCGGGGCAATTGAAACAATCAGAGACCTCATGTGGGACGTCTTATTTCTGGAGGACGGTTTTATAATACGCTCGGGGACTATGGCCATACCAGCGCTTAAAAGCGTGTTGGAAAGAGCTTGGATCAGAAAATCCCAGCCGATCAGAAATGTCATTGACACTTACCTCCTGCCTCAGATATTGCAAAGCAAGGTTGCGTCTTTGTTTTTCCAGAAGTTCTGAAAATGAGGTCCCCTCCTTTTTCAGTTTGCGACGCAATGTGCTTCGATCCATGGCCATGGATGCTGAGACAGCGGCCACATCCACAATACCTTCGGAGAGGTGAGTTTCAATATACTGCTCAACCTTCGTTCGAAAATCTCCCAAATGTGTCATCCCGCTGAGCAGTTCATCAGCCTGCTTGATCAAAATCCGCTTGAGCGAAGCGTTGGCTGTCGTAACCGGTGTGAGCAGGTCTTTTTTCGAGATGACGAAGGCGGTTTCATTCATGTCGAACAGAACGGGAGACCCAAATATGGGTCCATACTCAGCTTGATAATCAGGGGCCGGGTAGGTCAGTCGAATTTCAACCGGATTAATGTCCTCTCTGCCAAAAGAGCGACAATACTTCAGAATCGCGGTCAGATGAAGTTCAATGATCCAGACGGCCTGGTACCCGGAAAAGTTGGAGTAGGTGGCAGCAATATTCTCGCCCTCCTCCCTCAGGTCGACGCGACTGAAGTCAGCAGCAATCTTGAAGTATCGGGAAAGATATTGATACCCCTCCAGCAGCGTACTGCAGCTTAACATCAGGTAGTTGAGGAGATGATTTGGCTGGTCGACATAGTCATTGGCCAGACGAAGTCCCAAAGCAGGATCTCCGGTGATGTCATAGGCCATGTCGGCAAGCTTTTTCAAACAGCTCATCGGTATCCGGTACTCAATATCCTCCAGTCGCGCAAGGATAATGCCGGTCTCTTTTTCAATGTCCCGGGGTGATTGGTTATTGATCAGCAGAACATCGACCAGAATATGGGCTCCAAGGCCTGAAAATGTTGATTTCAAGAAAGTTCCATTTGATTTGGTAGTGGGTTTTATTTAATGGCATTCGCCAATCCAGTCAAGCCATCAAACCGAAAAAAGGTAGGGCAATCGCACGCAAAAATAAGGGGACACGTTACGAGTTTTGCGCAAAAAAAAATTATGTGCCTGTGGAAGAACATGTCCCCTCATTTTTGCTTAGAACTCATGTGTATCGTAGTCATTTTTTTTTCATGCGATTGCCCGCCGAAAAAAGGTATCAATCATCCCGGGAACAGGTGAGTGCGGCACCGGGTAGGACAGAGCTGTTTTCAAGAGATGATCTTTTTGTGAGCCGCGTCATAAAGCATGTTCATCACTTTTCGCATCATCAGGTCATCTTTGAGGTTGCGAAGAAGTCCGGATTGCTGTGCATCCAGTCTGAACTGGTTCACATCTGTTTCTGCTGCCTGCGCCTGGCGGGCGATCTCCTGTTCCACCTCCCGGGTTTCCAATTTCAGTTGCTCTTTTTTGGCGATGGCGAGCAGGAAAAGCTGTCGTTTTGCAGCCAATTCCGCATCGGGGAGGAACTGTTTCCTTTTTTCTTCGGTCAGCTCGGAAATTTCGGTCAGGGTCATGCCGCGCTGCTGCATGGCCATGGTATAATGGCTGATCATATCCTCCAGGTTTCCGGCAACACAGGTCGGGGCAAGGGGAACCTCGGTTTTGTGTGTCAGATCTTGAAGCAACCGAATGCGGGCCTCCTTCTCATAATGCTGGGTCAGTCGCTGGTGGTGTTTATGACGCAACACGTCACGCAGTGCGCTAATTGAATCCACCCGGGCCACTGCCTGAGCCAGTTTTTCATCAATATCCGGGAGGATCTTCCGGTTCAAAGCTCTCAGGGTGATTTTAGTCTCAATGACCTGGCCAGCCAGGCTGGGATTTGGGAAATCCGCCGGATAGGTGACAGGCCGGGTCTTTGACTCTCCGGGTTTTAAAGACTTGATGATATCCTCAAAGTCTTTCACAGTCTGGCCAGTTCCCAGTTCCAGCTTGTGATGAGTGCCACTCATACCCGGCATGGTTTTGAAAGGGCCCAGGGCTTCAAAATCGATTTCCACCACATCCCCAGCGGAGGCTTGCCGGGCTTCGGTAATCTCCTCCAGTTTACTGAGTTGCTCTCTCAGGGAGGCGATAATCCGGTCAATATCTGCTTCAGTCACCACCGCTTCTTTGACTTCTACCTCAAACCCTTGATAATCGGGAATCTCCAGATCCGGAATGATTTCTGCGACAAAGGAAAAACAAAAGTCCCTCCCTTTTCCCAGCAGTGTCTCCGCCTGAATTTGAATTCGATTCAGTGGTACAATGCCGTACAATTTTTGCGCCTCTTTGACCCTGACGGCAAATATCTGCTGGGCTGCCAGAGAGAGGATCTCTTCCTGTTCAATGGTTTCTCCTTTGCTGGCAATAACGGTTTCGATGGCGATGTCCACTTCCTGACCCGGGACCTGAACAGTGATTTTTTTTTCTACTGCTGATAAGGCTTCAATTTCGTAGCTCATATGGATTTCATCTGGTTATGGGTCGGCTCAAAAATTACTTGGCATTCTGTCGGCTAAATGTCCAGTCTTTTGGGGACTTTAGCGGACAGCTTATGCCAAGTTATTTTTGCACGATCCCTATGACGACCGAAATGTCTCTACGGTCTTGAGGATCTTTGAAAAAGATGTAAATTTATTAATATTATCGCATTATGTAGAAATCAAGAATTATCTCAAAATTTTCATAAAAATTCAATTCACGGGTTAACCTGATATTGGTCTTCCCCCAAATAACGGAAAATAAACTACCCCGCCGCAAGCAGCGGGGTATTGCCCATCATTCCGGCACTGAATTGGCGAGACTCGCAGCCAAGAACCGGAATCTAGTCGAATTTCTACTGGATCCCGGATCGGAGTCGGGGATCCAGTAGAAATCCCATTTCAAATTTTCAGAGATTGATCCTGGGGGGGTAGTGACGGATCAAACCTCGGGACAAAAAAAAGGGTTGCACTTTCCTGAACTTTAATCGAAACTCAAGTTTGTTAAAAAGCAGTTTAACAGCAATTTTACCTAAACGACAAAAGGGAGGATCTATGAAAAAGGCAGCTGTGTTACTATGTTCGTTTTTTCTGATGCTGGGTGTTTCCTTATCAGCGATCGGAGCGACAAAGAACCCCGATACATTTGTACTTGCAGATATTGGTTCTGTAGAAACCCTGGATCCAGCTAAAGCGTATGATACTGCCAGTGGGGCCAAGATCTGGACGGTTTATGAAACACTGGTGTTTTTCGACGGCCCCTATACAGGCAAGTTTTTACCGGTTCTAACCACGCAAGTGCCAACAGTCATCAACGGTGGCATATCGAAAGATGGGAAGACCTATACCTTCAATATCCGTCAGGGAGTCAAGTTTCATAACGGCGCCCGTTTAACCGCGGAAGATGCGGGATACTCCCTCGAGCGGGCCATGATCTGCGATCCCTCCGGGGGTCCCATGTGGATGATGCTGGAAGCCCTGACCGGCGAGGGCAATACTCGGGATGGCAACAATAAAATCAAACCAGGAATTTTCAATAAAATCGATAAAGCCGTCGAGGTCAAGGGTAACAAGGTGATCCTGCATCTTCCCAAACCCTACCCGCCCCTGCTGGGAATCCTCTCATACGTTTCCGGTTCAATCATCAATAAAAAATGGGCAATCGCCAATGGTGCCTGGGATGGGAATTTCAAGAACGCGGCCAGGTACAACAAACCTGTCACAGGGAAGGAACCGCTGGCAAAGGTTGCCAATGGGACCGGATCTTACAAGCTCAGATTGTGGGAAGCCTCCAAACAGTTTATTTTTGAAAGAAACGACAGTTACTGGGGACCAAAGCCCTATCTGAAAACCGCCATCGTGAAATATGTTCCGGAATGGAGCACTAGAAAGCTGATGCTGCAGGCTGGCGATGCCGATCGGGTTCACGTGGGTAAACCGTTTTTGCATGAAGTCAAAGCCATGAAAGGAGTGAAGGTTTACGAGGTCGCTCAGTTGGCTGTGACCGGCGCCATGTTTTGCCAGAAAATTTCACCCCAGGGAAATCCCAATATCGGGAGTGGAAAACTGGACGGCAACGGAATCCCACCTGACTTTTTCGCCGATATCAATGTGCGCAAAGCATTTATGCATGCGTATGATCGGGGCACCTTTAAAAAAGAGGTTCTAAACGATCTGGCCACCCTGCCGGCCACTCCGCTGGTTAACGGCCTGCCGTATCAGAAGCCCACGCCGGTTTATGATTTCGACCTGGCAAAATCCATGGAATATATGAAGAAAGCCTGGGGCGGAAAGGTGTGGCAAAAAGGCTTTAAGATGGCCATCACATACAATACCGGGCGGGAAGAACGCGAGGCAGCAGCCGTGATGCTGGCGGAAAACATCATGTCATTGAATCCGAAGTTTCAGATCGAAATCAGGAACATTGAGTGGCGGGATTACATGGCGAAGATCCGTCAATATCAGGTTCCGATATTTATTATCGGTTGGGGAGCAGACTATCCCGACCCTCACAATTTCATGTACCCTTACATGAGCTCCAACGGGACATACGGCAAGTACATGGGATACGACAACCCTGAAGTGGACCGGTTGCTGACGGTGGCTATTGAAAGTGTCGACCCGGATAAGCGGGCAAAAACCTATGCCAGACTTCAGGATATCTGGTATAAAGATGCACTGGGGATCACGCTTTTTCAACCGGTTGAACTCTGGGTCTACCGGGACAGCATCAAGGGCTTTGTGCCTAATCCGATGTTCTCGCCAGCCAACGAGTGGTTCTACCGGATATCCAAATAGGTGCAGCAGCATCTGATCCAATCTTAACAGCGGGAGGGGACCACGCCTCCTGCTTGCAACCCTTTTCACGCTAAGCGCTTTGACAACGTTTATCATCAGAAGAATACTGTTCATGACCTTTGTCTTATTCGGGGTCTCTCTTCTTATTTTTACGATTCTGATGACATTCAGTCCCGAGCGTCGCGCTGCAGCTTATATCTCTTCGCCACAACAAGTCAAGGACATTCCCATGATCGTCAAGCAGTTCGGGCTGGACGATCCCTTCCACCTCCAGTATCTACGGTGGCTCAAGGAGATATTTTCAGGGAACTTCGGCTATTCGGTCGTGGCCGGACAACCGGTTTGGGATGCTTTCTGGAAGTATTTCCCGATCACCCTGGAGTTGAATCTGTTCACCTCGCCGTTGATCATCATTATCGGCATCTGGCTGGGGATGCAGGCCGGAATCCATTATAACACATCGATTGATCACGTCACGCGGATATTTGCTATTATCGGCTGGTCGTTGCCCACGTTTCTGTTTTCCCTGATTGTGTTGATGATATTTTATGGCTACTTTTCAGTCTTTCCCCCCGGTATCATCAGCGACGAATATACCCTGTTCATCAAGGAAAACCCGGATAAATTCATTCAATACACCTATCTCTACACGATAGATGGCCTGCTGAACGGCAGGCTGGACATCGTCTGGGATGCAGTGAAACACCTGATCATGCCTGTTATCACCCAGGTCACGGTAGTGGTGGCGTTGTTGCTGCGGGTCATGCGATCCAGCATGATCGAGGAGATTTCGAAGGAATACATCGTCACCGTCCGCGCCAAGGGAGCAGATCACCGGACCATTTACCATAAACACGCCAAAAGAAATGCCTTGATCCCAGTGGTTACTGTCGCCGGCTGGCTGGTCGCATTTTCCATGGAGGGGAGCATTGCGATTGAGATTATTTTTACACGGCAGGGAATCGGCTGGTGGCTGGCGACGTCTGCCGTTCAGCTGGACATTCCCGTCTTGATGGCGGTTTGCCTGTTTTTTGGCTTGGTTTACGTCATTGCCAATCTAATCATCGACATCCTGTACGCCTATATTGATCCCAGGATCCGTTTAACTTAGGGTTGGCTATGATTAACAAACACCCGCGCCTGCAAGAGCTGAAATTCACATTGTACCGGATTTTCCGCAACCCCTCGGCGGTCATCGGGTTTACACTGTTGATTTTCTTCATTGTGGTGGCGATTGGGGCGCCCTATATTGCACCTCCCAAATACCCTCATAATCCATATCGGATGCCCCATAAAGGATTTTCCCACACGCCTAAGCCACCGAGTAAGCAGGCCATTTTCGGCACAACATCCGGGCAGTATGACATTTTTTACGGCGCTGTCTGGGGAACGCGGACGGCGTTTCGCATTGGTCTTTTTGTGGTCGGGATTTCGATGTTGATCGGCGTTGCTCTGGGTACCGTATCCGGGTATTACGGCGGCATTATCGACGAGGTGCTGATGCGCTTCGTAGATATTGTCTTTGCCATTCCGACGCTGGTCTTGGCCATGGCTATTGTGGTGGCATTTGGTCGGGGGCTGGATAAAGTGATGATTGCCCTGGCCATGATCGGGTGGCGCAACTATGTGCGCGTGATGCGCTCGAGCATTCTGACACTGCGTGAACTGGACTTTGTGCAGGCTGCTAAAATAATGGGCGTTTCTGACCTGAAAATCATGCTGCGGCATATCCTGCCCAACGGTATCTATCCGGTTCTGGTGATGGCGTTTATGGATATTGGTTCCATGGTGATTGTCGCCGCCTTCATGAGTTTTCTGGGGTTGGGCGCCCCCAAGGGATATGCCGACTGGGGGCAGATGGTGGCCCTGGCCCGCAATTATATTGTGGGCCCGCCGGATGATCCGCTGAAATACTGGTTTGCGATTGCCATTCCGGGGTTGTGCATTGTTCTATTCGTTCTGGCGTGGAACCTGATCGGCGACGCTCTGCGAGACGCCTTTGACCCAAAAATCAGACGGAGATAACGGTTTCATGGGCAAACTGATCGAAATAAAAGAGCTGGTCACCAATTTCTATACGTATGGAGGCGTGGTCAAGGCCCTGGATGGGGTCAGCCTGTCCATCGACAAGGGACAAACCTTTGGACTGGTTGGGGAATCCGGCTGCGGCAAAAGTGTGACCGCCCGGTCCATCATGGGTTTGATCCAATCGCCCGGCCTCATAGAAAGTGGAGAGGTCCTCCTTTTTGATGACGAATCCCGGGCCCAACCATCCGTCGATATTCTGAAACAATCGGAAGCGTATCTGCGAGATCTGCGCGGCAACAAAATCTCCATGATCTTCCAGGAGCCCAATGCGGCGCTGAACCCGATTTTCACCATCGGTGAGCAGGTTTCGGAAAGCTTTTTATTCCACCAGGCCCGGGAGATGTCGCTCAAAATTCTGGATGACCTGTCGTCCCCCCATGACAAAACCGTCAGCTTCTGGAAGATCTGGCTGCGTTTCTGCTTTGGGCTAGCCGCTCGCGACCCCGGATCCCTCGTGCTAAATCTGGCAGGCCGGATCCCTATTCTGAAAGGGTGGAAACGTCGCTTAAAAAAGGAAGCCATACAGCGCTCCATTGACATCATCGGGCAGTTGAACATCCCCAATCCGGAGCAGGTGGTCAAGGACTACCCCCATAATCTTTCCGGCGGTATGAAACAGCGGATTGTGATCGCCATCGCCCTGGCTTGTCATCCACTGCTGTTAATTGCTGATGAGGCAACCTCCAACCTGGATGTCACTGTTCAGGCGCAGATACTTGAGCTGCTGGCCGAGCTGAAAAAGGAGGTTATCTCATCCATCCTCCTGATTACCCATGACCTGGGGGTGGTAGCAGAAACCTGCGACCGTGTGGGGGTGATGTATGCGGGCAGCCTGTGTGAAGTTGCGGATGTTGGGGAGATATTTGAACGCCCCCTGCACCCGTATACCAAGGCTTTGCTCAAATCGGTTCCCAAGAGAACGCAAACGGAGAAGCTTTTCAGTATAGAGGGCAGCGTACCCAACCTGATAACGCCGCCCAGTGGCTGCCGCTTTCACCCGCGCTGTCCGCTACGCATCGAGATCTGTGATCAGCAGGCCCCGGACCTGGTCCAGCTCCGGAATACGCATCTGGTCGCCTGTCATGCAGTCCGTAAAGAGGTATAAGTTTGGAAAAGATTCTTGAACTAAAAAACCTGAAAAAGCATTACCCGGTTATGGGCGGGGTTTTACGCCGCCAGGTAAACGCGGTCAGAGCGCTGGACGGCATCGACTTGGATATTTTCAGGGGTGAGTGCCTGGGGCTTGTGGGCGAGTCGGGCTGTGGCAAGACAACCACCGGAAAGGCCATTGTCAAGTTGCACAATGCCACAGCCGGGGAAATTCTGTATTATCAAAACGGGGATGATGTCGTCGACATCACCCGTTTATCCCGTTCTCGCATGAAAAAAACAGGCTTGCGGGGCAAGCTGCAAATGGTTTTTCAGGATCCGACCACCTCCATGAATCCGCGCATGCTGGTTAAAAATATCATCGCGGAACCCATCCGCGAGAAAGAGAGACTCAGCAGCCGGGCCATGGACGATCGCGTCAGATCATTGTTAAACCTGGTGGGGTTAAGTGATTTTCACCTGTTACGCTATCCACATGAGTTTTCGGGGGGGCAGCGGCAGCGTATAGCGATCGCCCGGGCTATTGCCACCAAACCGGATCTGATCGTACTCGATGAACCGACATCGGCCCTGGATGTCTCTGTTCAGGCTCAAATACTGGGTTTGCTGCAGGAACTTCAGGAAAAACTCGGTATGACTTACCTGTTCGTCACCCATCATCTGCTGGTGGTAAAATATATCAGCCACCGCTTAGCTGTGATGTACCTGGGAAAGGTAGTGGAAATAGCCAGGACCGGCGATCTGTTTGAGAATCCGGTTCATCCCTACACCTTGGCCCTGTTGTCAGCCATTCCCGAACCGAATATCTCCCAAAAGACCAGGCGCATAGTGCTGGAAGGGGATGTGCCCAGCCCGCTGGATCCTCCAGCCGGCTGCCGCTTCCATCCTCGGTGCCCCTTTACAGCAGAACAATGCAGAATCGAAGAACCCGTCATGGAAGAAGTTGAAAACGGCCACCTGGCAGCCTGCCATCGCAAACATGAAATTAACGCATTCATATAGTTGCTGGATGCATGGAAATAGCGTCTTCAAAATATTTGGAGGAAAAATGAAAGCCATAAAATGGATTTCTGGAATTGTTGTCGTTGTGGTTGTGATCAGTGTGGCCGGGATATACGGATATCTCAGATCAACCCTGCCTGATTATGATGGAGAGATTACCGTTCCGGGATTAGCCGGGGAGGTGAAGGTTATTCGTGACTCATATGGAATGCCGCATATATATGCCAAAACCGATCAGGATGGCTTTTTTGCCCTGGGATATAGTATGGCACAGGATCGTCTGTTCCATATGGATATCGTGCGGCGGGCAGCCAGGGGAAAACTGGCCGAAGTGCTGGGGAAATCCCTCGTTCCTGTGGATAAATTGTTCAGAACCATTACCGCAGCCAAAACAGTGGAGGAGATAGCGGCAGAATACCCGGATGAAGCTGTCGACGCCATGAAAGCCTATACGGCTGGCGTTAATTACTACCTCAAAAACCATGGAGGGGCTCTACCCATTGAGTTTACGATCCTCGGATATCAGCCGGAACCCTGGCACTACACGGATGGCGTGGCGGTTCATTATTATATGGCCTGGGACCTCAACGGCGCTTTTGATCATGAAATGCTGAACGCCTCTGTTATCAGTAAAGTCGGTCCTGAACTGGCATCTCAACTCTTCCCCTCTTATCCACAGGGGTATCCAACAATCCTCCCGCAAGGGACAACAGCTCTTGATTTCCTGAAGACCCTCAATCTGGCCAGACGTCATCTAAGCACAGTTGGCGGTGGCGCCAGCAATAGCTGGGTTATCTCCGGGAAAAAGTCAATCACCGGGCAACCCATTCTGGCCAACGATCCACACCTGGGTCACGGTATTCCGGGAATCTGGTATGAGGCCCACCTGATTACACCGTCTCTGAATGTGTCGGGCTCCTACCTGCCGGGTAATCCGTATGCCGTCATCGGCGCCAATCAACATGTTGCCTGGGGTTTTACCAATGTGATGGCGGATGACGCTGATTTTTATATTGAGAAAATCAACCCGGATAATCCTGACCAGTACCTGTTTAAAGGAAACTGGGAAAATATGAGGGTCAAAAACGAGATTATCAAGGTCAAAGGCGGTCAGGAGGTCAATTTATCAATCAAGCTGACACGTCACGGTCCGATCATTGATTCTGTTAATGAATACAAAGAAACGGAGGGCACGGCCCTGGCGATGCGCTGGACAGCTTATGAACAACTGAAAGTCAAGGCTTTCCACGATCTGAACGTCGCGAAGGATATTGATGATATTGAAAAAGCGGCTGAATATTTTAAATGCCCGGGCCAGAATTGGGTGTATGCCGATGATAAAGGCAATATCGGTTTCTGGGCGGCGGTCGCTATTCCAATCCGCAAGGGTTTCTCAGGCTCCCTGCCCGTTCCGGGTTGGAATGGAGAGTACGAATGGCAGGGCTATGTTCCAACAGATCAGCAACCCCATATGCGAAATCCGGAAAGAGGTTGGATCGCTACAGCGAATAACAAACATGTAGGCGATGACTATCCCCATTCTATCTCGCATTATTACGCCATGCCCGATCGTTATATCAGAATTAAGGAGATGCTGACTGCCAGGGATAAACTCGGCGTTGATGATTTTAAGGAGATACATGGCGATTATCTGGTTGTGCTGGCCAGAGAATGGGTTCCTCTTTTTCTTGAGGCCATACGCGGTCTGAAGTTATCCGACAACGAGCAGCAGTCTCTGACTCTCCTTGAAAACTGGGATATGGTTGCAGGCGCCGACCAGGTTGCACCGACAATCTTCCATGCCACCATAAATTCCATCGTGAAAATGACGTTTCAGAAAAGACTGGGTGATGACTTGTATAAGGAGTATGTCAAAAACAAATATACCGTGTTTAACTCGCTGCGCAATCTGGTTAATCAGGGCCATGCAGACTGGTTCGATGATCCGGATACGACTGGCACGGAAAACTTCAAAGATGTGATCTCTTTGAGTTTCAGGGAGGCGGTTACATATCTGGAAAAGAATGTGAGTTCTGATGTCAAAGACTGGAAATGGGGAAAAATTCACACGATCACCTTCAAACATCCATTTGCCGGATCTTCCGCCTTAATGGCCCATTTCCTTAATATCGGCCCTTTTCCAATCGGTGGCAGTATCGCGACGGTTAACCCTCAGTCCTACAATATGAATAAAGATAAACTCTGGAATATTAAAAGTGGCGCCTCGCTGCGTTATATTACCGATTTCGCGAATCGTAAGAATTCGTTTCGGGTCATACCGGCCGGAATCTCCGGAAACTTCATGAGCCCACATTACGACGATCAGGCGGACCTGTGGCGTAAAATCAAATACCGGCCTTTCGTTCTGGACGAGGATAGTGTCGAGAACGATCAGAAATACTATTTAAAAATGCTGCCTGAGTAAAAAACAGGGTTGTAGCGCTTACCCGTACTCCGCTTCTGTCATCCCTGTGGTAACGGGGATCCAGGGGACTCTACAATCGAAGTTCATTCTTCTGGATTCCCGCCTTCGGGGGAATGACACAGGATTACCACGGTTTTGATGCTTTGATTTAGTGGTTAACCCCGAAATGTGTGTAACTACACATATGGCAACATGAAACTGAATGTTGCACCACCTTCAGGATTATTTTCTGCCCAGATCGTACCTTTGTGAGCGTTAATGATCTCGTAGCAGAGAGATAGCCCTAAGCCGGTGCCTCCAGCGCCTGTTTTGGTTTTGCTGCTTTGAATAAATTTATCAAACACAGATTCCAGTTCATCCGGCGGAATTCCACATCCTTCATCCTGCACAGAGACTGATAAGGCCGGAGTGATAGCGCCCTCTTTGAGATGAGTCCCGGCTGGCAGGGTTTTTGAGTCAAATGAAATGATGATATTTTTATGATCTTCAGAAAATCTAATTGAATTTGATAAAAGATTCTGGATGACTTGGCCAATTGTCCCTCGATCACAAACGGTTCTTGTTCTTACATCAGGTTTATCAATTACCAAAGTGATCTTTTTTTCCTCAAGCTGCTGCTTAATTTTAGAGATCTCATCATGGACAATTTCAAGCACATCATTGTCCCGATAATTGTATTCCATCTTTCTTGCTTCCAATTTTGAAAGATCAAACAGGTTATTCACCAAATACATCATACGCTTGCCTGCCGATAGAATTTTTTCGTAATACTTTATGGGGCGTTCTTCAGGCATACCTATTCGCTTGATACCGATTTGAGCAAAACTTTGAATGTGATGCATTGGGGTTCTGAGCTCATGGGACATATTTGCCAAAAACTCCGATTTTAAATTGTTGGCTTGTTCCGCTTCTTCCTTGGCCATTTTTAAATCAAAGGTTCGTTCCAAAACTTTTTCTTCCAATTCATGAAACAGCTTTTGCAGCTCTTCTTCAGCCTGTTCCCGATGAGCAATCTCATTTTCCAATTCAATATTTTTTTCATTTAGAATTTCCAATTGACGATTTCTATAGTTTTTAAACAAAAATATGAAAGTTACGCCGATCAGCAGTATCATGGAATGAACTACCAGCAACCCGGTTTTTGATTTTGTCCGGGCAGCGGTATATTTCTTTGCAGGGAGAGTGACACTGATCCCCCCCCGGATATCGCCAATTTTATATCCCTGCCTGGCATGGCAACTTAAACAACCCTTCGTGACAAATAGAGGTGCCATATACCTGTAAACCATTTCGTCTTCAAGATATTCCGTTAATTCCGAACCCCCTTTTTCAAATAACCTTAAGGCTTTTGTTTCCCATTGATCGGCGCCATTCTGCGGCCTGATAGGTTGCAAACTTGTAATATGATATTGAATATTGTTTTCGCGTTCAGCAATTTCGGCAATCTGCCGAGTCATATATGCGGGGTTGATCAGGGTTAATTTAAGTCCCCCGGTTGATGTAATATCGCGATTTGGGACGTCCAGATAAGGATTGGGCTGTGTTTCCGCAGTGACCGGAACATATACGCCGCCGTGATCAGAGTTCCATCGTCTTGTGGTCTCAATCTCTTTAAAAAAAGACCGCCCGACACTATTAACGATTTCTAACGTATTGGTATCCAGCGTATAAATATTCCAGATGAGAGAGGCCGACGTGATAACTGTCAATAAAACGACTGACAGAAATGGGTAAAGCTTATGAGCCATTTTTAAATTTTAATCAATTTTCTGTATTTGCTCCAACTCTTCTTCTTGAAGAATCTTCTCAATATTGAGCAAAATTTTAACCTGATCCTCAACTTTCCCCATCCCCATGATATAGTTGCTCTTAACCCCGGAATGGGTTTTAGGTGGCGGATCCACCTGTTCTTCTGGAATATTCAAGACCTCATTGACTGTATCAACCAGCAAGCCAACGGCGATGTCTTCAATATTAACCACGATAATACAGGTCCGGTCGTCAATCTCCCTCGATTCCAAATGGAAGCGTTTTCTCATGTCCATGACTGAGATAACGTTACCTCGAAGATTTACCACGCCGATGATCGATTCCGGTAAATCCGGGACCTTTGTAATCTCCTGCATGACAATTATTTCTGTCACGTACTGGATTTCAATGCCATAAGATTCTTTACCCAGATGAAACGTGAGATATCTGTCTTTTTGGGCATCTTCATCGAGATCATCATTAATATCTTCCAAGTCTAGTTGTGACATAAAAATCTCCTAATATTTTCCAAAATTATCATCATCCAATGTGATCATTTTTGAAGGAGCCACAACCCTCTCTTCAGGTACTGTGGCTTGAATAAATGTTTGTTGAGTCAACCCGGCATCATGTGTTGAATTTGATCTTTTAATTTTAAAATTACGCATCAAATTCTGCAATTCTGTGGCCTGTCCATTCAGTTCTTCAGAAGCTGAAGCCGCTTCTTCCGAAATGGATGAGTTTTGCTGAACGACATTGTTGACTTGTATTAACGCTTTGTTCATCTCCTCGGTACTGGCATTTTGCTCCTCAGATGCCGAAGCAATTTCACCAGCCAGGTCGTTAACCTTCGTAATACTATCAATAATTTCATTCAGTATTTCTGCCGTTTTACCGGAATTGCTGACCCCCAATTCGACTTCTTTGGATGAATTTTCTATGAGTTCAGTGGTATTCTTAGCCGCTTCAGCACTTCTGGCAGCGAGGTTACGAACCTCTTCGGCAACAACGGCGAACCCTTTTCCATATTTCCCGGCCCGAGCCGCTTCTACCGCCGCATTGAGAGCCAGCAAATTGGTCTGAAAGGCAATTTCATCAATTACTTTGATGATTTTTGAGATCTCTGAGCTCGAGCTGCTAATCTTGTCCATGGAGGAAAGCATTTCTTCCATCTGCTTATTCCCACGGCCGACGACTTCCAAAGTTTGATTGGAAAGCTGTGACGCCTGGTTGGCGTTTTCACTGTTGGTTTTTGACTTACTCCCGACCTCGGACATGGAAGAACTGACCTCTTCCAAACTGGCCGCCTGTTCTGTGGTCCCGCTAGCCAATGCCTGCGATGAGCTGGACAATTGCCCAGATCCTTCATTGACCTGCTCAGAAGTGACGATGACTTGATTGATCGTACTGCTTAACATGTCAATAGAATTATTGACACTATCCTTGATTAACCCCAATTCACCCACCATGCCTGCATCATCCATTTTGGTGGTAAAATCACCCTGAGAAACACTATTCATTGTTCCCTGAATTGACATTATTGCTGCCTTTAATGAAACCGCCATTTTTAGAAGTTCTGCGAATATCCCGGAAACATTCTTATCTGACTGTTCAATATCAAATTGGCCAGAAGCGATTTTTTTAGCTATCCCCGCTATGACGGTGGGCTCACCTCCCAATTGTTTCAAGATGAAGCGAATGCTCAATAGAAATCCTGCAAATAGGATAAAGATCAACACCTGGAATACAAACGATGTCGTTAACCAGAAAGATGAATTAGAACCGGACTGGGTAACCTCTGTTTCTGTCCTCTGATCAATCGCTTCAAAAAACAGGTTCACCGGCGTCATGATTTTCTTAACCTCTCCATGGTAACGATCATCAAAGACAATCCGTAACGCAAATTGTTGAGGGGTTTCACCTGGATTTGGCTGCAAAGGGCCATCAACAATTTTTCCCTGCTTGATGGTTTCCATAGCCTGAGTTTCGGTGGCAATCAGCGCATTGGAATTATTTGACGCTTCTTTGAGCAGCGCGAATTCCTGTTTTGAAAAACCCAGTTCCGTCATGATTTCAGATTGAACTTTAACTTTCCCTCGGTACAGGTCTTTATTCACATAACTCGGCCGAGGTAGTTTTCCCGATCTCCAATTCACGATGTCGAAATAGGCGTCCCAATGTTTCTGATCGCCTGTAGAAACATAGGTCCTGCATAACCGTGTTAAATCCATGGAGGTCTGACGAAATTCATCAGCAATAATATAAGAAAGATAACGTGTTTTATGGGTTATATTCCCTGTTTCATTGGCACCACTTGACATGAGCTGGGCAACAATCGATCCCAGAATAACAACAGCAGCAGCGATTGAAAGAAAGATCATTCTTGCTTTGATAGTCATGGGGCTTCTCGTTTCGGGTTGAAATTTTGATTTTTAGATTAACAATCTAATAACAATGAAATACATACCAATTGTTTCAAAATACATGCCAGATGAACTATCTTAAAAATACCTAAACATATAAGTATTTTGGGCGTCAGTCGAGAGAACGACAAGATGCAAGTCAAAACTGATCTGTCAAATAAAATTAGACATTGTCTACAAAAACTGGACAATGTCAAAAAAAATTTGACCGGGCTAAGGAGTTGCAGAAGTGAATCCCGATTTAAGCTTGACAATGATCCGGTTGAGGAGATTGCATTTTGCTGGATATCACCTGCATATTGTTTTCACTCGATGATGGATTTCTTGGAGAAAGGTTTCTTTTTCTTTGAGGGAAACTTTGATCTGATCTTCCGCTTGTTTACGACTGCTATATAAATCTAAAGTCGGCGTTAACTATCTCAAAGCAACGAAAAAGGAATTGAAACGATTGAAAAAAATCCTCGATAGATCAGTTGAGGTGATCAGTCAGGCGGGATGATGTCAAATGATAGATATTTGCTTTTGATACAGAGGCGATACAACGCCTCATTAAACAGGTTAACTTACGGCTTATTCTCCAACAAGATATTCATCCGACTCTAAGCACAGACCTTTAACGGCTATTATATCAGCGTAGTCTCGATTTGTCTCAATTTTAGTTATTTTACCACCACTTCTCAGATATTCGTCCACAGCACTTTTAATGAGCTTTCGGGTTGGTTTGGGTTTCACTGCTTTTTTCCTGGATGATCTGTTACTTTTCGATTTAGTCATGGTAGCGGTCCGGTTGTCTTTCAGGGTGTAGCAATAATATCTAACTGAATTGGCTAGACATCAATTCGCAAGTGAAGATGAGTGAAAGCTATCAGAATTATTAAGCGATATCAAAACCAAAAATTGGGATAGTTTGTGAACGTTAAGATAGATGTCGTGAATGTGGAAATTTGAATGCGGCAAATCAAGTGGCTATACCTGTTCATGATGTGAACAATATTGGAAAAATTGTCGTTAAAAAATTTATTCATATCGTGAATGTGGGAAACGAAAATAAGTTTTTGGTTTGTGGAATGTCGTGGTTGAAGGAAATTTTTGATGAATCATCTGCAGTAATCAGTCATGATGATTCATAATAATAACGACTTGAAGAAATTTTTCCGACGTGTCGGAATTCATCAAATTTTAATCAATTTTCCGAAGTTTCTATCGCTCTTCCCCATGGAGTCATTGAGAAAGGTAAAAGTGTCGACTTATCGATAAAAAACCCGTACCTTTGATCGTTCTAATAGTCACTCCCAAAAAGCATCAGAATGAAATCCATCTGGATGTGTTGCTCCAATTATCAAAATTGTTATCAAATATACTAGTTTGAGAAAACATTTTCAGTAGCAATTCCGCCGCTGAAATATACGATATTTTAAGAGAGCAGGGGATGGGCGAATTCAATTATTTCCTTGAGTGAAATATGAAACCTAATTACAGAATTTTTACAGTGAAAGTAATATATACAAGGGGAAAATAGACGGATTAAGGATTTACCTAAAAACGTACCTTAAAGATTGAGTGGCTGAAGGTACGCCTTGAAACAAGTGTTAATATTAAGGCCTTTGGATGTTGAATAAAAGCGAGCTAATCGCTCCGGCTTTCGTAAAATTCCACCACAATTTACAGCAGTGGCATTTTGTGTCCTATCTAAGAAACTTGAAATATTACAACGCAATTTCAGTTAGTTTAGAGCCAAAAGTAAAGACCTGACCCCATTTACATTTCACTTTATTGAACCTTCCCACTGTAAAAAGCACTATTTCATTAGAGGACATGCTTTCCCTGACTTTTAAGAAATTGATTTAGAAACACTTGCTTTTCCTATTACAAATCTGTATGGTCTTGTCTGTTGAACTTCACAGCAATACATATCTCCAGGTGAACAGGCATTGAGACAGCACGCTTGTTGCGAGATATGCTTAATAATAAATGAAAGACTGGAGGGAACTATGAAATTTCGATTGGGTCTAGTAGCGATTCTTTTTTGTTTTGTATTATCCTCAAATGCGATAGCAAAATCTTTCCCCACGGCATCACCAGAATCTGTCGGTATGTCGTCCCAGCGTCTGATGAGAATTGATGAGGCTCTCAAGGCAGATATCAAGGCGGGCAAAATTCCTGCGGCCAGTGTTCTGATTTACCGCAGAGGAAAAGTGGTTTATCACAAGAATTTTGGTACGATGGACAAGGATAAAAAAGTGCCCTTAAGGAATGACACCATCTATGAGTCTG
>Ga0257125_1000718_pt1 | contig 40643 bp, 47 predicted proteins | sample SI106_200metaG_FD_190183 | JGI IMG/M metagenome (GOLD analysis project Ga0257125, IMG submission 190183) | Marine microbial communities from Saanich Inlet, British Columbia, Canada - SI106_200 | ecosystem: Environmental > Aquatic > Marine > Inlet | place: Canada: British Columbia | collected... | reverse complement strand
GACCCATATATTCAGCGATACCGAGGACATCGAGCACCTATACAAGATCGCGCTCAGGGTAGCCAAGAAAGTCACCTTCAGCACGGCAAAGGCAGTGTTCGGACTTACGGACAGCGACAACATCGGGAAAATCTGGTACCCGGCCATGCAGGCGATGACTTGCTTCCTTGAATCCGACAGGGAGGGCAGGAACATCCCGTGTCTGATTCCGGCAGCCATAGATCAGGACCCATACTGGAGGGTAACAAGGGACATTGCCCAGAAACTCGGGTATTACAAGCCAGCCCAGATACACGCCAAGTTCCTCCCAGGCTTAGCCGAGGGTGGAAAAATGAGTGCAAGCCAGCCAGAAACGGCCATTTTCACCACGGATCCGCCGAAGAAGGCGGGAAAGAAGGTCATGAGGGCTTTTACGGGTGGACGGCCCACCGTCGAGGAGCAGAGGGATCTGGGCGGCAGGCCCGAGATATGTAACGTCTACGCCTACTTCTACTTCCTATTCGAGGACGACGACAAGGCGCTTGTGGAGAGGGAGACGTCCTGCAAGAACGGCGAGATTCTCTGCGGTCATTGTAAGAAGGAGCTGGCAAAGAGGGTGGAATCGTTCTTAACTGACTTCCAGGAGAAAAGGGAGGCGGCGAGAGAGGTACTCGACGAGTACCTCATCAAGCCCGTGGAGTGAGGTGTATCGAGTTATTGTGGCCAATAAAGCAGTCCTCACCCCATGGGAAGTCTCAGGGAAGATAGATTACGATAACCTCGTCGAGAAGTTCGGCACAAAACCACTCAACCACGGTGACCTGGATCGTATGCGGGATCATTCAGGTCGATTTCATTTCATGCTTCGTAGGGGAGTTTTCTACTCGCATCGTGACCTGGACAAAATTCTGGACCACCATGACAGAGGCGGCAAGTTCTCGTTGTACACCGGCAGGGGCCCCTCGGGTCCCGTTCACCTTGGGCATCTCATCCCATGGATATTCACGAAGCATCTCCAGGACACGTACGGAAGCAAACTGCTGTTCCAGTTCACGGATGACGAGAAAATGCTCCTAAAGGAGGATTTGGATGAAACTATTACCAGCCACTGGGTCCATGAGAACGCGTTGGACCTAATGGCGCTCGGTTTTGACCCAGACAACACTGAATTCATCGTGAATATGAGGCACGCCTCAAAGCTGTTCCCCATCGCCCTCAAGGTGGCCAAGAAGATCACCGGGTCTACTATGCGGGCTGTCTTCGGATTCAACGACCAATCAAACCTCGGGATGATGTTCTTCCCGTCGATGCAGGCAGCACCGTGCTTCCTTGAATCGGAAAGGGCCGGTGAACCGGTTCCCTGCCTGATTCCAGCGGGCATAGACCAGGACCCGTATTGGAGACTGACAAGGGATATAGCCAGGAAGCTTGGATACCCGAAACCTGCCCAGATACATGGTAGGATGCTTCCGGGGCTCACTGGGACCGCCAAAATGTCATCAAGCCAGCCCGAGACGGCTATCTACATGACCGATGTGCCGGAACTAGTGGAGAAGAAGATAGAATACGCCAATGTTCCTGAGGATAGAGCGAACTGCCCACTCTTCCAGTTCCATTACTTCCTGCTCACCGAGTCGGACGAGGAGGTGGAGTGGATCCGAGATGCGTGTACGTCGAACCGCAGATCATGTCTGGAATGCAAGATAGAGTTGGCGGAGGATGTTAACCGGTTCCTCAAGGCACACAGGAGGCGCAAGAAGCTCATCGGAAAGAGCGTGGAGACGATGCTAGAATAAGACATTTCCATACCTGCGCCATATTCTATCCATGAGCATCGTCCGCAAACTTGACTCAACGGAAGAAACAGCACATCCATTTCTGGAAAACGTAGTGATGAGACCCCTATATTCTGAGAAGGAGGACGGCGGGGAGATCACCTGCTTTGTTGTCAGGTGTAAAGTGGGTTCCAAGATAGAGGAGCATGTCCACGAAAAAGAGGCAGACATCATCTACGTCCTCAAAGGCAAGGCGACTATGTGGATTGAAGATAGGGGCGATTTTGCCCTAGAGACCGGTGTGTTCGTAGTAGTCCCAAAGGGGGTGAGACACAGAACATACGACGTTGAGGAGGAGCTCCTCATCTATGATGTGTTCACGCCTCCAATGTTCTAGCTACTTGGCTGTCCAGCCGCCGTCAACGATGAGGCTCGTCCCGGTCATGAAGCTGCTGTCATCGCTTGCGAGGAACAGAACGGCTCTCGCCTGCTCAATGGGCTTTGCCATCCTGCGCAATGGAACGCCCTCTTCAAGGTAGTTTCGCCGCTCCTCCGGGTTGGGGTGATCAGCTATGCCCTTGAGCGCAAGCGGCGTGGCTGTGATGCCGGGGCAGATAGCGTTAACCCGGATCCCAGTTGATGCGAGGTCCAGAGCGAGCCCTTTTGTCATCTGGACTACTCCGCCCTTGGCCGCGCCGTAGGCGAGCAGGTTCTTCGCACCCACAATCCCAATCTCTGACGCATTGTTGACTATGTTGCCCCGTCCCTGCTTCTTCATTATGGGCACAACGGCCTTTGATCCAAGAAAAACGGATTTCAGGTTCACGTCAATAACCCGATCCCACTCCTCTTCCGTGGTTTCCAGGCTCTTGTGGATGCTTATACCGGCGTTGTTGAAAAGGACATCAATCCTGCCGTACGCCTTCATCGTCTCTGCCACTATCCTCTCCCAAAGGCGCCAGGAGGAGACGTCTCCCGATACGAAAATTGCTTTTCCGCCCTTCTCGTTTATCTCGTCGGCTGCCTTTCGTCCCCTCGCCTCGTCAATATCGTTGATGACGAGCTTTGCTCCCTCGTCGCTGAAGAGATGGGCGGTGGTATACCCGATTCCCCTCCCGCCACCGGTAATGATGACGACTTTTCCATCAAGTCTTCCCATACCAATCGAGAATAGTTTGTTTATTGCGGTTAAATCTCTTTGCCGCAGGACTCATCCGTTTTTCTTAGCCATAAAACACAGGATAGAGTCCCTACGGCGACCAGAACATACGCGGTGTAGTTCCAGGAATCACGGTAGAAAGTTGTCTTCACGGTCCCCGTTACGCTAGTGGGGTTCTTGAACTCAATAAAAATGGTCTCCGTTGGGTATATGTTGAATTTTCCCGAGCCGTCGTCGGTGAATATCGTCTGGGCTTCCCCGTTCGTGGTATATGTTATCTGGATAAGCCCTGTGGTGTTCACCTTCACTAGGATGCGATGCGGGAGTGGGTCTTGCTCGGGGGTAGAGTAGTTGAGAAGCGTCCTCTCATCGAGATCAGGGGTAACTTGGATTGTCTCAATATCATAGTTAGAGTAGAAGACGAGCGCGCCAAGCAGGACAAACAAGACGCTTGTGTAGAGATATCTATGCCTCACGGTCCCTCACGAATTCAATGGGTCCAATGATTATAACGTGAATGTTTTTAGAAACATTAATGCATGATATTCGACTCAGTTTTACTGTTTATTATGACGATTACAAAGGAATATGGAAAACTCCTCGATATGACTAAGGAACTCGCGGTGGTTGGAAGTGCGGGGGCTATCCTCCAGTGGGACATGGAGACCAAGATGCCGCCTAGGGGCGTCGGCTTGAAGAGCGAGCAGTTGGCCTGGATCCAGAAGGTAGCGCATCAGATGCTTACTAGCCCAAAATCAGGCAGTTTAATCGAGTCCCTTCAGAAGCACAAGGACTACGGTAGCCTTGATAACGTCCAGAAGAGGAACGTGTACCTCGCCAGGAAAGCCTATGATGAGGCAACCATGCTTCCCGAGGCCCTTGTTGTCGAGATAGCCAAGCAGCAGACGATTGGTGTCAACGTCTGGAAAAAAGCCAAGGCGGCCAAGGATTGGAAGCGGTTCATGCCTGAGCTGACGAAGATCAAGGAGCTAAAGGAGAAAGAGGCAACCCTGCTGATGGATATCAAGGGTGCCAAGGAGCCCTATGATGCCATGATCGACAGTTTTGAGCCGAAGATGACCGCGGCGAACATCACCCGCATCTTCGACGAGATGAAAAAGGGGCTCATCCACGGCATGAAGAAGGTAATGGACCAGGAACAGCCAAACGTTGATTTCCTTGAGAGGTCCGTTCCCGAGGATGTTCAGGTCAAGATTGGCGAGGACATGGCCAAGTTCATGCTCTATGACATCAAATCCGAGATGGCAGGCGGCAGGATCGATACCACCGAGCACCCATTCACAACTGGATATTACACCGACGTCAGGATAACGACAAACTACCACGAGAACCGTTTCATCAGCAGCATCTATTCCATCCTCCACGAGGGCGGACATGCCCTGTACGAGCAGGGGCTACCCATGGAGTGGATGTACACCTCCACAGGTATGAGCACCAGCTATGGCGTCCACGAGTCCATGAGCAGGTTCATCGAGAACATGGTGGGCAGGAGCCCAGAGTTCTGGGGCTACTACATGCCTCGGCTCAGGGAGTTGACCGGTGACACGTTCAAGGACATATCCGAGGAACAGATGCTCAAGGCAACCAACTATGTTACCCCGAGTAAAATCAGGATCGAGGCCGACGAGGTGACCTACGGTATGCATATAATCATCCGCTTCGAGATCGAGAGAGACCTGTTCAACGGGGGCCTTGAGGTTTCGGAGCTCCCGCAGGTCTGGAACCAGAAATACGAGGAGTACCTGGGCGTCGAGATCAATGATGACAGCGAGGGCGTTATGCAGGACACCCACTGGGCAGCAGGGTTGTTCGGGTACTTCCCTAGTTACGCGTTGGGCAACATCTACGACGGTGTCTGGCTGACAAAGCTGGAGAAAGACCTTCCAGAGTGGAAGCACCACATCGCCAACGGCAGCTTCAAGGAAACCAAGGAGTGGCTCAGGGAGAACGTGTACAAATACGGAAACCTCTACGACCCGGAAGACTTGGTGGAGCACGTCGCAGGCTCGAAACTGGTGGTGAAGCCGTTCATAAACTACCTGGAGCAAAAGTTCCAGGCCATCTACGGGTACTAATCCTCTCTTTTTACTAGTATCCCGCTCTGGGTGTACGAGTTGAGGTACCGCAGCACGATCTCCACCTCCTCGTCGGTGCAGCCGACCAGGATTTTAACCTCTGTATCGGATTTTAGCAAGTCGATTGTGATTATTGTCCCCACAACCGTTTTTTGGTTATTGCTCCCTCGCCAGACATCAATTCCCGAGCCGTCTCCTCCGCTCGTTCCGTCGAGGTAACCGTAATCCAGGGGGTATATCGAATCGGGGAATCTAGGATGTGGAGACCCTTCTGGCCTGTCGATTACGATCCTGTGCTTTTCGACGATCTCGTCCAACGCGTCCCAGAAGGTCATTGTGTTCACAGTCTCATTGATATCTTACCTTTACATCATTTTCTCATCATGAGCTTCCCTGATGAACTGCGTGCCCTATACACCAAGCAGAAGTACGGGCTTGTGGGCAGCCACAGCGCGGTGAAGACCTGTCACTGGCAAAGCAGGAGCCTGAACACTAAGGGGAAGGAGAATTGCTACAAGAACAGGTTCTACGGGATACCCACCCACCGGTGCTTGCAGATGACCCCCAGTGTGGGGCACTGCACCCAGAGCTGTCTCTTCTGCTGGAGGGCGACACCCGAGACTCTCGGGGTAGGTTGGAAACAGACCCAGCCAATAGAATTCCCGGAGGACCCTGAGAATATTATCGACGGATGCATCGACGAGCACAGAAAGCAGATGTCCGGCTTCGGTGGTAACCCGAACGTTGAAAGGGAGATGTGGAAGGAGGCGTGCGACCCGATCCACGCCGCAATCAGTTTGGAAGGGGAGCCGACACTATACCCTCGGATCGGGGAAATGGTGGACGCCTACAAATCAAGGGCCTTCAAATCAGTATTCATCGTTACAAACGGTACAACGCCCGAGGTTCTCTCTGAGTTGAGCTCAGAGCCGACCCAGCTGTATATCAGTCTCTGCGCCCCGGACAGGGAAACGTATGAGAGGACATGTCGGCCGATGATCCCCAACGCGTGGGATAAAGTGATGGAGACCCTTGAGCTGCTGAACAGCTTCAGCTGCCCCACAGTCCTGAGGCACACCCTTGTACCGAAACTGAACATGCACAACGCCGAGGGTTACAGCAGGTTAGCGGAGCTGAGCAACGCGACGTATATGGAACCCAAGGGGGCGATGAGTGTAGGCGGGGCTAGGGCGAGGTTTAGCTACAAAGAGATGGCGTGGTTCCACGAGATCCAAGAGTTCGCGGCGGAGATAGCGGAGGCGTCCAGCTACAAAGTTATCGACGAGCACGAGCCCAGCAACATCGTACTCCTGAGCCGTCTTGACAAGGCTATCAATCTATACTAAGCATTATTAACAGCGGCTCGTGTATGGGTTCAACATGATCGATAAAATAGGCGTAAAGACCACGGTTAAGGAACTGGTTGCCTTCAAAGTCCTGCCAGCGGGTGCGGACGACGTTATCGAGGGCGCACGGTTCAGCGGCGAGGTCTACAAGGCGGGTGCAACACCACATGACCCCACCATGGTTCTCTACTACGACCCCAAGGATACACCGGACTGCAGGAAGGAGATCATGATCCCAATTGATTCGGCGGTCAACGGTCTTGAAACGAAGCAGATGCCCGAGCTCCGAGTCGCCTTCATCGTTTTCAGCGGTACACATAACCCCATTGAATTCTACTACGATAAGCTGAACGAGTACATTGAGAAGAATGGCTTGAAGCTAAGCTCCGCGTTGTGCAGCCTTGAGGCCACGTACCAGCCTGACGAGTTTAACCTCAGCTACGGTTCGTTCATCGACGAGGACAACCCGGAGACTTGGAAAACCGAGATAATGGTTCCCGTGGAGTAAACCCTTTTATCCTGTTCCACATTCTGTTTGTTTCGCTGCGTTCGTGGTATAGTGGTAGAATATTAGCCTTCCAAGCTAATGACCCGGGTTCGAGTCCCGGCGGACGCACCATTTCATAAAAACAAGCCCTAAAACGGCTTCCTTTGTTCCAGTCACTGGGTATACGCGAAAAACGTTTTTGGGCAAGGTGAAAATGTTTCGTTGGGTTCGTAGTAGAACGTTATCATTCCAAACCGGCGCTCCGGTAGGGTCTAGCTATTGAGTTATATCTTGGCGGCTCAGGGTATGGATATGCGAATCAAGGCAGTTACCTATGACCTCTGGAACACGCTTGTCTATAACCGCAACTACGGCGAGTTCAGGTTACCCGCTTTGAAGAAGACGCTGGTTGAGCACGAGTACAGCTTTGATGACTGTGTTGTCGAGGACGCCTACATCGGCGGGTTCAGGTATAGCGGGAGAGTGATTAGGGCCGAGGATCACAGACACGTTGAGACCATCGAGATAGTGGGCGAGGTCTTGAGGCTCCTGGGGGTCGAGGACGAGAGAGTTCTTGAAAAAATGGTACCAATTTACGAGGACTCGTTCATGTGTGACCCGCCCAAGCTCAAAGAGGGCGTCTTTGAGGCACTTGAATATACTAAAAGTTACAAGGTCGGTCTTGTGAGCGTCACGGGTGTTAGCCCGGGCAGGCTCGTTAGGCAGGTAATGGAGGAATATGGCATCCTCGGATATTTCGAGGCACTTTCATTCAGCGACGAGGTGAAGTGGGTTAAACCCAACGTGAAGCTGTACCATGCCGCAACTGATGACCTGGGAATCGCGCCGGAGGAAACGGTTCACATCGGTGACAGCATGAAGGGGGACATCGTGGGGGCCATTGACGCTGGCATGAAGGTTATCTGGATCAAGACCAGGGAGCAGCCTCGCATCGAGGGCTACGAGCCCGACGGCGTCATCACTTCTCTCCTTGAACTTCCCGAGGCCATGCGAGTCTTGGAATAAAAGCACCGACATCGTTCATGTATCGCCGGTATTCTTCGCCGAACTGTTCAATCAGCATGGCCTCTTCATAAATTGAGACAAAATAGTAGCCGGGGATCGCGATCCATGGACCCAGGGTGACCGTGTTACCCCATATCAGTGTCATTCCAACGATCATCAACAGGTAGCCGAGGTACGAGGGGTGGCGCACGACGCTGTACGGGGCATCAGTTATTATCCTGTGATCCTCTGACATCGCCCAGGAGACGGCGTATCTGCCCCGCACCCTGACGCTCCAAGCGTGGAGGAGTGCCCCGAGAGCGTAAAATATGGTTCCAAATATTTGGACGGCGAGTGGTGGTGTGAAAAGTATGCCGATAGCACTTGAATTGCATCGAGTTATGCCGAGGTACGCGAATACGAGGGACTCGGCGAACAGAAATAGGGTACCAATTAATGCGATGGTGAAGGAAGGGCTAATTGGGTTCTCCCCTGACGTGCTCCCCGCATTTGTACCCCAGTTTCGTAAAACGTTCTGGAGGCTCACGCCCCAGAAGATAGCCAACGAGGTTAGGATTACAAGTGAGATAAACAAAGTTGAGACATGTTGTGATTCTAGCCCTTGGATATGAGTGTTTTCGGGCTAGTCCACGTGAACCGTGATCCTTGATGGATCAAGGGTGAAGCCCCAGCCCGCGGCGTTGAGCTCTTCCATAGACGCCCTCAGCCAGTAACCGAAGTCCTTCTCGGTTGTGTTATCCGGATCCAGCGTTGATAGCTCGTCGCCATTCTCGGCGCATGCGACGCAAAGGATGTTCTTTGATGCCCAATAATCAATGGCAACCGGGTCAGTTGACGCAGCTATGATGTTTACCTCGGTGGCGTGGTCATACGGCGTCTTTGGGCCATCCTTGGGAATGGCGTTGATGTGGATGGCGTCTATGATGTTGAGCACAGGAACCCTCGTCTGGGCCATCACCGTCCCCATACCACCGTCGCCAACGGTTCGATGCGCCCTGTACCCGAGTCCCGCTGTGAGCTTGTCGCTCGGGACCCCCATGTAGTGCTTGATGGCGGCCGTGACTCCGTAGATCATGTGGCTCTTGAGGACAGGGACGTTAATTACCTTGAGCTTGTCAACGTCGTAGTCATCGATCTCGGGCGTGTAGATCCCATACTTGAAGCTGACCTGGGTGCCGTAGGGAGTCGTGAACTTCGGGTACGAGACAATCGTGCCCGTTGACGGGATGACGTTTGTGTTGACCACGTACCCATCCTCGTTATCGCCCTCTGCAAACTCCTGGACCAGGTTACTGGTGAACTCGTCCCATAGGCAGGTCGAAACTTTGTTCTTGGTGGCGTACATGTCAACGACCTTCTGGGCCGACAGCGTCTTCTGGAGCGCGTTGTTCATGGGCCAGTCGAGGCTCCCGCCTTTTCCAGCGCCACCGTACTGAGCTTGCCCGTTGTCCGCCACAATTATCTCCCCCGTCCAGCCTTCCGGGTGGTCGAGGATGACCCGGATGATGCTGGACACGAGGTCGTTGTTGGTCCCGCCTCGCTCTCCCCACTGGCTGTTGACCTTGATGAGGACCACGTCATTGGTACCAATAAAACCACCAGGTCCCTGAGCGATCATCTCCTTTGTTGACCGGTAAAACGCCTGACCGTTGTTAGCCATGAGGTCGATGAGCCTGTCAATACCGTTGTCGGCGCCGTTGGTGCCCGTGATTGCATAAATCTCAGCTACGTCCTCGGCTGACGCCTTCCTTGGTTCGATTGAGAGTTTCATTGATGTCAACTTCTTTCAGAATCATCACGGTCTCCGAGGTAAATATACCCAATGGATACCATCGGAGAAAGTTGATTGTCTTGTTCTCTAGTCTTGGATGCTTTTGATGCCCTCAGTGACCATACTGTAGAGAGCCCCCAGGTTGCAAGCAAGGCCCACGCTACCAGCGATAATTGCCAATTCCCTCGCGGTCTCCACGTTCATCAGTCTTAGAACCACTTTTGCGAGTTCATGTGACTGGATTACACCGCCTACTGTCGCGACGCCCATGGGCATCGCTAGGGTGCCCATGAGGTCGCCGTTATCGGCCTTTCTCCACTTGGTGAGCGGCCTATACGTCCCGGTGATTGATGCATAGCTGTGAGCTCCCGCCTCTACGGCCCTGGTGTCATTGCTGGTTGCTAGGAGAACGCCTATGACGCCGTTCATGATGCCCTTGTTGCTCGTGGCCGCCCGGTATGGGTCAGCCCATGCGAAGGCGTCCGCAGCTATGATGTCATCAATCACATCAGACCCAAGGTTTTCTGCTGGAACGCGGGCGGCTACCGTAACCACTCTTCGTGTTGCCAAGTTTGATAGTATCCGGAGGAGGGTTCGTCCACCGGTAATCCTCGCGATTGTTGGGGCTAACAGCTCACACATGGAGTCAATCAAGTTGGCCCCCATGGAGTCCCTTACGTCCGTGAATATCTCGACTATGAGCATCTCGCCGACGGCTGTGTCCAACCTCTTGATTTGGAGGTCGACGGCTTTCCTTGACCTTGAGAGCGTGTTGGCGTCAACGAGGAGTGCCGCCTTCTCAGCGAGGACGGCCTCCTCGGCGGCGTCCATGTCCGGGACTTCAAGCACCTGTATCTGCCCGAGCATGATGTTTCCCGAGGTATAGGCTGTAAACCCCTCGGGAATCAGCCCCGCGCCGATACTGGCCTGCATGATTACACTCCTCTCCTCTGTGGCTATTGGTATCAATGCAGGATTTCCGTTGATAATAAAGTTCTCAGCGACCCCGAGTGGCATCTTGGTGATGCCGATGACGTTCTCGCGCATCTGATCCGCGGTTTCCATGTCTATGCCACCGGTGAGTGTGAATAAGTCAAGCTCCTCGTCTGAGAGCTGTTTCAGGAGTTTGGTTCGCTCATCGCTCAAGTGGCTTCGCATGGATTACGCGGGAGGTCAGGGATAAATGTTTCAAAAGAAGGGTTATTTTTGTAGGGTTGAAAAGATGGCGTATGGCTCGTAAAGCCCTCAGGGTCCTCTGCATTCTAATGTTTTCATCCTCCTTCCGAGGAACCCTGGCGTTAAAACGCATCAAATATAATCCGCCCATCCAATACAAGGAAGACCAATTTGATCAGCAAGGCAGGAATACCAGTTATCGACGCTCACGCCCACTACTTCACAGCCAGCACGATGCAGAACTGGCTCAAGCGGGGCAGAACCGTTACGAGCTTCACGTCTAGAACCGCTACACGCACTGACATGACAAGTATTGAGCTCCCGGATGAGACCTGGGACACCGCCCAGAAATGGGTTGACGAGCTGGACAAGTACGGGATCGAGTCCATGGGTGTCATGGTTGGGGTCGAGGCGTACGACGAGTTCAAGGAGACCATGAAAAGGTTCCCGGACCGGTTTATCGGTTACGCCAACATAAACCCCAAGGAAGATGAGGCGGCAGCCAAGGTAAAACAGGCCGCCAAGGACGGGTTCAAGGGGATCAAGCTTTACCCATCCAGCTGGACGGGGCTCAAAGTCTATGACGAGCCTTGCTACCCGGTCTACGACGCATGTAAAGAGAACGATATGCTGGTCTTCCTCCACTTCGGTATTACAATCGGAGGTCAGGCCGACCTGCGTAACGGCAACCCCATCGATATTCAGGTACCCAGCAAGGACTACCCTGACCTCAATTTCATCATCGCCCACTTCGGGGCAGGATGGTTCAGGGAGCTACTGATGATGCAGTACCAGACCGACAACGTATTCGGCGACAGCAGCGGCAGCAACAGCTGGATGAAGTACCTGCCATACGACATCGACCTGAAGCAGATATTCAGAAAGATGATTACTACCGGTGGAAGCCACAAGGTACTGTTCGGCACAGACAGCACGTTCTTCCCGAGAGGCTGGAGAATCAACGTCCTTGAGGCCCAGGTGCAGGCTTGCAACGAGCTCAAGGCGGACGGGGTCATCAACGACGATGATATCTACAAGATGTTCTATGGTAACATCAAAGATATGGCCAGGCTCTAAAACATATTTTTAACAGCCGAGGCGCACCCATGTGTCATGGATGACGCCGAGCGTAGATCGATTCTCTGGGTACTCTACGTCACGATATTCCTGACGTCAACAGGGCTTGGTACGACCACTTTCCTCCTGCCCGTCTATGCTGAGACACTTGGAGCAAGCTACACGGATCTTGGGTTGATTGGGGCAGTAGGCAACGTTATCTACACTGCCCTCACCCTCGTCAGCGGTTACCTGTTGGACCGATTTGAAAAGGTGACCCTCTATCTCGTCTTTACGGGTACGGGAATGGTAACCATGGCATTATTCGCCTTTGTCTCAACTATCCCCCAGATAATGATCCTCCGGGGGCTCCTCGGTTTGGCGTCCGGGACGTTTTGGGTCGCAGCGAGCACACTGACAGCGCAAATATCGCCCAGAGAGGAGCTTACACAGTCCCTCGCTAGGTACAACCTCGCCTGGATCAGCGGGTTCACGGTTGGGCCATACGTCGGTGGGCTTGTCTCCAGTGCCTATGGGTACGATCTCTTCTTCTACAGTCAAGCGGGGCTCATCGCGGTCAGTATTGTACTGGTCTTCACCAGAATGAGGAGTAGAATCGAGTTACTGAACGTCTCAAGCCATGAGAGAGCCACCTTGAGCGAGCTACTGCCGCTATCTCTCGCCTATATCACGTTGATACCCTTCACTCTCGTCCTCGGCATCTACATGGCAATAATCCCAGGGCATATGAAGGTGGTGGGGCTGTCTGCGTCCATCATCGGCCTGCTCCTAACAATCACAAATGGAACTAGGGGGCTAGTTTTCCTCAACATCCAGCGACTTGTCACGTGGGGGACGTGGAAATCAATGTTAACGGCCTCGCTTTTCATGGGCGCGTCAATGTTTCTCGTGAGAACCGGTAACAACGCTTTGACCTTCGGTGTGCCCCTAATCTTCTACGGCATTGGTTCAGGGATCATGACTCCCGTCGCAATGGATTTCATCAGCAAACGAACTCCGGAAAGGTTGTTGGGTACAGCAATGGGGGTCCACGAGGCAATCTACGGTATCGGGATGTGCTTCGGGCCATTGATAGGGGGTGCCATAGCTGACAGCTACTCGGCTTTCACGCTCTACACTATTCTCGTGGGCGTTGCGTTTCTCATCATACCTTTCGCATACCTCATGACCCGCGAGCCCAAGCCTTAAACCTGAAACAGTCATCAGATTCCCTGTGCCGAGGAAAAGAAGAAGGGGCTATCCCGTTGCAGTTCTGGTGGGACTTGAGAACAAACGCTCCATTTTCTGGAATGTTTTCAGCAACTCGGTCAAAACCGGGGTCGTAAAGACGTGGAACGACAACGAGTACAATTTCTTTGAGAGCATGGTTGATGAGCTCAGGCCGTCCATCAAACAGGGAATAAAGACAGTTCTACTCGCCTCGGATGACAAGAAGAAATATGACGGTTTCATGGGCCACATCAAGAAGCACCAGGGCTGGATGCTCAAGGGCTACGAGCTGAACAGGGTCTCGTTCCAGTATGTTGAGGGCTCGGCGAAGGACGAGGACGCCGTGATGGAACTGGTCAACGCATCGGGGTTCAGTGACAAGATCAGGGAGGCCGGGGACGGGGACATGAAGTTGGTCATGAGCGTCCTTGAGAAACGGCTTTCCTCAAGGGGCGGCATCGAGACCTTGATGTTCTCGCTGAATGAGGCCGAGAACGCGGTCTATGGGAGTGGCGCAGTCGAGTATATTATCACCGCCCAAAAGTTCCAGGAGCGGCACCGTCGAAGGATACAGCGGTTATTCCAGGTAGCCGAGAACAAGGGCATCAAGACGAGTGTATTACCGCCAGACTCACCGTATATCGGACGTGTCGCCCAGTTCGGGGGACTCGTCTGTCTTTTGAAGATTATATCAAATTAGTGAAGTTGTTCCTCAAAATACGGTCTCATTCAGAAAATGAGAGTAACCGAGTTCATCAGATCCCCAAATGAATACTGTGGATATCAAAGGAGGCCAATCTCTCTTATTGGAGGAAACATTCCACCAAAAAAGGCTGTGTTTTGATCGTTACTTGAACTAGAATCCCCCTTTTTATCCCTTTTTATGATAAATCAGGTTTATTTCATCGAGAACCTGACAACAATTTATCATCAACTCATGAAAATATCTCTACTTTTTCCTCATAAAATGAGAGCTTCTCTCTATTAAAAAAATTAATGAAATAGGTTATTAATATATAATGAGAATATCAAGAAAAAAATGGGACGACTTGAAAATTAAGAAACTCTCAACAAGTGAAAACGTTTTGAGGTAGAGAAAAGTTTGAGGAAGCCTAACAATCAGGCGTCTGCCATGAATTTCTGGACTTCTTCAAGGAACGTGCTGGGCTTGTAGGTGTCGATCATTGTGATCCCCAGCTTCTTCATCTCGGCGATGCTACTCTGGGTGTAAGGCCTGAATATACTCTTGTGAGCAAGCGGTGAGACGCAGGCGCAAACACGGACGCCCAAATCAGACATCCTCTGTAGAATCCTGTAATTCTCGCTGGTCTGCTCAGTCTCCTCCCCCGGCTGGGTGAGCACGAAATCGCTGAAAATGAAGACCATCCTGTCTCCTCTCTCGCTGATCTCTGTAATTTGATCATATCCCCATTCCAAACTCTTCCCAGGGAGGGTACCGCCCCACGTCATGGATGTTCGACCGTGGCTGTACCGCTTCTCCATCTCCGTGGTAGTCAGGAACATCATGGATACAAGGTCCTCCAGAATCGGGTTCACGTTGACCTCGTCGTAGAAATCCTTCACCACGTGTGTGTTTGACTCGTAGAAGCAAAGACCATATTTTTCCCTCTTGAGGCCCCAGAGCAGCGGCACCATACTCATGATGCTGTAGCTGATGCTGTTGATTCCTTCAAGGTCGTAGAACATGGTGTTACTGATGTCTAGGATGAACACGATGTGCCGCTTCTGCTTTTGGCGCTGCCTCATCAGGAAATCGTCCCATCTGATATCATCGATGGCCCTGCCAAGGTCCAGAATGTTATCGAGGCTCCGCTCCTCGTCGATGAGGTCTGTGTCTTCTCCAGGCTGGTAAGGGATCAGGTTTCTGCTCTTGTTGAAATCTTCCTTCCTCTCGAACTCGCGTCCGAGTTTTAGGAGTTTTTCTTTGAGGAGCTCCATGAGCACCTCTCGGGCTTCCTTCTTGCGGATATCCTTGATGTACTTGATACCTGTTTTGATTAGCTCGTCCTCGCCAGGACCGACGCCGATATCCGGCTTATTCTCGAAACTTGAGAACTGGTCTGGGGCAGATTCGTTGGCTGCCATTCCCAGCTCGTTCTCAAGACCCTTGGCGTAAGGTGTGACCTCGATCTGGTCATCGACCGCCTTCTGGAGGAGGCTCATGAAATCCTCCCCGTCAAGGCTGGGATCTGGTAATTGCTCTTCCGGGTCCACGTTTACGAGGATCTCGGCCGCCATTTTCTCTGCAATTCCCTGGTTCTCAACACTGCTGGTGATAACTGCAACGTTGACCAGGTCATTAAAAGTAAGATGGCCCTTCCTCATAAATGGCGGGAGAAGTAACTTGCCCATATTGATACCCTGACGCGGGCTAGGCTTGTCCTCGCACTCCCGATGTCGGCGCATGCGGGTAATAAATTCAGGGATAAACCAGTGAGCATATCGGAAGGGGTAGGTCATATAGACGTTTTCCGACACTACCCAAGCCTCTTAGCGACTATCTCCTCAATTACCATGTTGATTGTCTTACCCTCGTCGCGCACACGCATCTCCTTGCTGAGCACGGCCGGGGCGAAGAACTTGATAGCGGCATCCTCACCCTCGAATCGTTCGATGTACTTGTTCACAAGTTTGGTGAGGAAGATACCTGAACGCGGCGAGGCCGGTATCTCCAGGCTGGCTGTGTTTCTGGTCTCGTTGACGATATCGTATATCTTGTTGAGGGCACTCTCGGGCAGTGAGAAAGCTGGAGTGTTCTCCTTGATGATCTCCATCTCAGTCTCCTTGTCCGGGTAGTCAAGCCTTATCCAGCTGCCCATACGGTCTACTAGCACCTTGCTGAGCCTGTAAGTACCCGCTGTCTCGATGGGGTTCTGGGTTGATACGAAGGCAAAGTTCTCGTGGGCCTTCACCATCCCGATGGGGAATAGGTGGTAGTGTCGCTCCTCAAGAGGGGCAATCAGGCTGTTCTGGGCGAACTCCGTTGCCCTATTCAACTCCTGTGCGACGAATAGGCCGCCCTCTACCATGGCCCGGATCAGCGGACCCGGTTCAAAGCTGCTGATGTTCCTGCCGTTACGGACGACAAGGGCGGGGTCGAAGCTTCCGATAAGCCTGCTAGGTGTAACGTTCTCGTCGAAGAATACCTCATGAAAGCTCCTGCCCGTGTCTTCTGCGACTTTTCGGGCGAGGAGGCTCTTGCCAACCCCAGGTGGGCCGACGAGGCATGGTGTGATTCCAGTGTCAAGGCTGTCTTTGAGAAGATCGTATGCCTTTTGGTACTGTCCCTTGAGGATGACCTTGTGCTCGATCTTGATATTCTCTACAATGCTCTTCTCAAGCATCTTGCGGAAGCCCTGTTCTTTTTCCGCCAACATTTCTAATTCCAGTGGTTTACTGCACAGTACGATTTAAGGCTTGTACAATGAAACCTTGTATTATCGCGTTTATCAACGACAATAAAGACGGGGTTATCCCGAGGTTTGATGGGAAACCATCGCCTTATGGAAAATCTTGTATATATTTACACTTACAGTAAAACCTACTGAGGAATTTGATGGATCAACTGTTAGACGACGTAAGGATACTAGACTTGACTCACGTATGGTACGGACCATGGTGCACATTGATGCTTGCTGAGATGGGCGCAGAGGTAATCAAGATAGAGCCACCATGGGGTAGCCTTGGAAGGTTAAGCCAGAGGGGGCCAATGTACGGGGGGGCAAGCCCCACGTTCCACCACCTCAATCTCAACAAGAAAGATCTTGCCATTAACATGAAGGACGAGAAAGGGAAGAAGATCTTCCAAGGGCTTGTTGAGATAAGTGACATAGTTGTAACAAACTTCGTCCCAGGTACCATGGAACGATTAGGCATCGGGTACGAGGACCTCAAGAAGATCAAGCCCGACATCATTTACGCCGCTTTAAGCGGGTTCGGGGAGACCGGTCCGTACAATATACGCCCCAGCTACGCCATGATTGCGGAGTCAATCTCAGGATTCACCCGCCAGCAGGGCGACAATGTTGACCCGGAAGGACCTCCGTACACATTAACGGGGGCATTCGGTGACCTCGCGCCTGGGACAATGGCTGCCATGGCAATCCTGGCCGCGCTTCGTTATCGGGATAAGACAGGGGTCGGCCAGAAGATAGACGTGGCTCAACTTGATACCATGTTCGCGTACAACGTCAACACAACCACGTACTTCGTCAGTGGAAAGGACGAGGCTACAAGGAAGGCTGAACGTGACGAGTACAGCAAGAACATCATTAACATCGGGGGTATCCACCCGGTCAAGGACGGACACATTTTCCTCATGGGGTTCAGGGCCAAAGGAATGGAGAAGCTGAAGATGGCCTTGGGCGTTGATGAGGTGACCAAGGAGATGATCTTGGATCTCATCAAGGACATGACCCGGTTGGAGGCATCGAATTACTTCGCTAACATCGGTCTCCCCTGCTCAATGATCAACTACGCCAGCGAGGCCACGTCAGACCCCCACCTCCTCGCAAGAGACATGGTCATCGACATGAACCACCCGTTGCTGGGCGACTATAAGGCGGTGAACTTCCCCATAAAATTCAGCGAGACACCCGGAAAGGTCCATAGTCCGGCCCCGTTGCTTGGCGAGCATAACGAGGTGCTGTTGAAGGAATATCTGGGTTATTCTGAAGAGGAAATCAAGGAGCTCTACAAGGAAGGCGTCCTCAGTCAGAGGCTGACCTGATCCCTTTTTTCCACCTGATCAAGGCATCTTTTCCAGAAAAAGGGAGTTCGCCCATTTGTCAAATATTATATGAGTATCTTGAATGTATTTCCAACCCTCTCTATATACTATTTACATTCAATAAAACCCATTAAGACAACCTTAAATGCCAGCGAGGGAGGTTTTCAGTGAAATCGTTATTCTTAGGACCTACGAGGGTAGACTAACGATTAACATAGAGGGAAAACTTTGATTGAAATAAGGTTTCACGGCAGGGGCGGCCAAGGAGCTGTAACGGCTTCAAGGATTATCGCCATAGCTGCTTATGAGGAAGGTAAGTATTCCCAGGCAATCCCAATGTACGGCACTGAGCGCCGTGGAGCGCCACTTACTGCTTTCGTCCGAATCGACGATGTCCGTGTAAGGGAGCGTGAACTCGTTCACAACCCCGGCATAAGCATCGTTCTCGACCCCCTTATCGCTAAACAGCAGAGCGTTGTAGACAATCTCCTACCTGGCGGTCTGGTTATTCTGAATACGCAGGATGAGCCAGAGGATGTCAAGCTAGGTGGAGACTTTAAAGTCGCTACTGTTGACGCTACTACTATTGCACTAGAGACTCTTGGAAGGCCAATCACAAACACAGCCATCCTGGGCGCGTTCGCCAAGGTGACTGGACTGATTTCCGTAGAGTCCATTGAGAAGGCTATTGCTAAAAACTTCCCAGGCAGGATCGGCGAGATGAACATCGCCGCTGTCAGGAGGAGCTACGAGGAAGTCAAGGGCCCTGTTCAGGCAACCGTCAAGGTCGCACCTGAAGAGAAGCACGACATTCACGTAGGTGGCTACGGTGTACTGAAAGACGTGTCAAGCTGGAGGGTCTTCACCCCCGAGATTGACATCGAAAAGTGCATCAGCTGCAAGGCTTGCTGGATCTTCTGCCCAGAGACATCCATTAACTGGGACGAGGAGACAAAGAAGCCAAGCATCAGGTACGCCGCATGCAAGGGCTGCGGAGTATGTGCAAACGAGTGTCCAGTAGACGCAATCGAAATGGTGAGAGTTGAGGCTTAAAATGTCATATGAAGTAATGGTAGGAAACAAGGCAGCAGCGGTCGCATGCAGACTTGCACGCGTCCAAGTTGCCAGCGCATTCCCAATCACACCCCAGACCACAATTACGCAATATCTCAGCGAGATGCACGCAAACGCGGAATGGGACTTTGACTTTGTTAACGTAGAGGGAGAGCTCTCAAGCCAGGTAGTTGTCCAGGGCGCTTCACGTGTCGGTGCAAGAACCTTCACATGTACAAGCGGCCCCGGCCTCCTATACATGCACCACCCCATGCAGGGAACGGGCACAGGAAGGCTACCAGTCGTTATGGCAGTCGTCCACAGGAGCTACAAGGGCATGCAGCCAGACCACAGTGACCTTATGTCACAGCAGTGGACGGGCTGGAGCCACCTATACGTAGAGGACGCACAGGAGATCCTAGACTCCCTGATCATGGCCTACAAGATTGCAGAAGACCCCCGGGTCAGGATCCCAGCGGCGGTCGGTTACGACGGATACGTTCTGAGCTATACCGCAGAGCCAGTAGAGATCCCAGACCAGGCACTGGTCGACGAGTGGCTTCCACCGAACAAGGCAATGCCAAGCATCCTCCCCGACGAGGTTGACGTGTCAACATTCAGTAGGGGTTGGGGCGGCGGAGACCCACAGGATCGATGGAAGAGCCACCACGACGCAATCCTAGGAATCGAGGACATTCTCAAGGACACCATGGACAGCTTCTACAAGACATTCGGTCGCCGCTACGGCAACGGGATGATCGAGGCGTACAAGATGGAGGACGCAGAGTGCGCCATCATAGCCATGGGGACCATCGCGGGCACATGCAAGGCTGCAGTCGATAAGATGCAGAAAGAGGGCAAAAAGGTTGGACTAATCCGGCTGAGGAGCTTCATCCCATTCCCAGAGAAGGATCTCTTGAAGTGGGCGGAGAAGCTAGGAGGAGTCGCAGTTGTCGACAGGTCAATCTGTCCAGGCAAGGGCGGGCCCGTCTTCAGCAAGGTGAGGGACACTTTCTACGATATGGAAGATAAGCCTAAAATACTGCAGTTCCACGCAGGTCTTGGCGGTAAAGAGGTAAGGGTTCACGACTTCGAGATGATCGGAGACAAGATCCTTGACTACGCCAAGGGCGGTAAATCAGACAAGGTAACATGGGTGTAAGAGGTAGAAAAAAATGGCTGAAAGAATAACACGTGCACAGATCCCCATGAGCGAGATGACCATCACTCCAGGCAGCGCATGCCAGGGCTGTGGTGCAGCTCTCGCCGCGAGGCTCGCCTTTAAAGCTCTTGGTCCAAACGTTATCCGGCACGGCATTCCATGCTGTCCAGACAGCGTAACCAAGACTCCAAGGACAGGAACGGTCTTCGAGGGCGGCGGCGCTCTCCTAACTGGAACTACACACGGACTCAAGGCACTAGGCAGGTCAGACGTCAAGGCCGTCGCTTTCTTCGGAGACGGCGGTACCTACGACATTGGCTTCCAGGGTCTATCCGGCGCAGCAGAGAGGAACGAGAACGTCTTCGTCATCACAAAGGACAACGAAGCATACATGAACACGGGTAACCAGAGGAGCAGCTCAACCCCAAAGTACAGCAGGACCAGCACCACACCGGTCGGTCAGGCGAGCAGGGGCAAAACTACTCACAAGAAGAACGTACCGTTCATCTTCGCGGCCCACTACGTACCATACGTAGCAACGGCAAGCGTTGGTTATCCAGAGGACCTAATAGCCAAGGTAAACTATGCCAAGGATCTAGAAGGCTTCAGGATGCTCATCATACAGGCTCCGTGCCCAGTCGGGTGGAGATATGACCCAGCGATCACAATGGATATTGCAAGGTCAGGTGTCCAGTCAGGTGTATGGCCACTGATGGAGATTGAGAACGGCGAGAAGTTCAAGCTGAACTACAAACCCAAAGAGCTCAAGCCAGTTAGCGAGTACCTAAAGCCACAGGCAAGGTTCCGCCACATGACTGACGACGAGATCGGCGACATTCAGGGGTTCACGACTTCCCGCTGGGAAAGCCTCCTCGATAACGATGCTAAAGGCAAGCTTATGATGTAAGCTTCCTCCAAACATCTTTCCTATTTTTATATTATTTTTAAATATCAAGATCACTACATGCACCCTATCTTTGAGGTGTGGGCGTGGGTCTTAGAAGCGTATTGAAGAAACCAAGGATACTGTTTGGTGGTTTTCTCGGTCTCGCCACCCTGAGCATAATGAACGCCGCGTACACCAACGTGCTGGACTCGATAAAATCCGACTTGGCGTTGACGTATACTTGGACTGGTGCGTTGATGTCTGCCTATTTCGTCGGGTACACGATAGGACAGATCCCCTGGGGCATAATGAGCGACAGGAAGGGCAGCAGGCTCACCATGAGCCTCAGCGTCCTGGGGGTCAGTCTTTCAACTCTCCTTTTCGGTTACAGCGACACCGTAATGAAAGCGATTGGACTCCGGTTCCTCGCCGGGTTACTTGGGGCTGGTATTTTTGTCCCCGGTGTCAAACTAGTTTCCAGCTGGTTCAACTCTGATGAACGGGGCACAGCCCTGGGGATTCTAAACATCGGCGGGAGCTCGGGGATGATCCTCGCCTCTTGGTTTGTGCCGCTCCTGAGTGCCGATATCGGATGGAACACCGGGTTAAAGTTAACGGGTGTCCTGGGCCTTGCCTCGGCCGCTCTTTGCTACCTTCTACTGAAGGATACGTCCACCGAGGGGCGGTCAATGAACCTTCGGGAGCTACCCGTTGATCGTAGGGAGTTCTGGATTCTCTGCTTCATGCAGTTCATCAGACTGGGGTCGTACTATACCTTCATCGCGTGGATGCCGCTGGTTCTCCGCGAGGACTATGGGTTTAGCGTCATCGCCACAAGCACCGCTATGTCATTACTGAACATCGCGGGTATCTTTGCGAACCCAATCGGTGGGCTGGTTTCTGACCGACTAGGTGAACAGCGTGTTCTTTTAGGCGGGTTCCTGCTGCTATCTGCGCTGATATTTACTTTGGCCCTTCAGCCGGTCGGGGTGCTCCTTTACGTCCTGCTCTTTTTCCTAGGCTGGGTCCTCAACTTCTCACGGAGCCCCTCCTTCACCATCATCCCGCGACTCTTCGGTACGAGTTCAGCGGGAAGTATATCCGGGATCAACAACACGTTCGCCAGTTTTGGGGCGTTCGCTTTGCCCCTTCTTTTGGGGTACCTCCGTGACTACACGAGTAGCTATCAGGTAGGTTGGTTCACATTAGCGTCAATCTCTCTTTGCTCCTCCGCTTTGCTGTCTTTCGTGAAACCCGACGAGTGAGAACCTTTTTCTTAAACCTGCCCTTCTCTGTTTTGTAGGTGCCCTGATGTCATATTGTCCCTCATGTGGAAACGATGTCAAAGAGGATGACGTTTACTGCAGCAAGTGCAGGACCAACCTCAAGAATAAAGTAACGTACCGTAAAGTAAGCAAACGAGTTGATTTCAACTGGAATGACCCAGATGATGACCAGTACGGCCCACTAATCGGGGGAGGTATCGTTATCTGGCTCGGTGTTCTGCTGATGTTACAGAACCAAGGACTACTCAGTGGCGGTGATTTCGGCGGCTTCTTCATGATAGGTATCGGTGTCATCCTTCTTTTACGTGGGATCGCCGCGTACCAGCAGACTGACGGGCATGATGGTGGCTTCGGGTACTTGGCCGGCGGGGGAATAATGATGCTCATAGGAGCGGGGATCGCTTTCAACATCCGTGACTGGTGGGCATTCCTCATCATCGGTATAGGGCTGCTCATAGTGGGCCGTGGGCTATCCGATCGAAATTAGCTCAATATTTAAAACCCAGATATTTTAATCCATTCTCCAATGATTGATTTAAAAACCCGTATATGCATGCATAAGCCATGAAAAGACAATTTTCACTCACCGTAGCAGAGTCAAAGAGGCTAATCGCGAAGGGCGTGGCAGCCCTTCCTGAGGTTATGCTGGCCATGGAGGAGAGGACCGTGGTTGTGGCAACTGGCACAACAAACGCATATGTCCTTGAAGAGCTCTGGGGAAAGAAGATCGACAAGCGGGCATATCGCAGCGGGATCACAACGCCAAAGGAACCCGAGAAGAACCCCGAAGCGCAGCCAGAGAGGATCGCTGACAAGGTTTTCATCAAAGGAAAAGTGGCCGACGAGTACGACCGCGTCACCATCGCGCCACACCTAAACAAGGGAGACATTTACATAAAGGGCGCGAACGTGCTCAACTACGATGACTATGTCGCGGGAGTCCTTATTGGCGGAAAGGATGGTGCGACCATCGGCAACACCATCGGGCACATCATCGGTAAACAGGTGAACTTGGTCATCCCAATCGGGCTTGAGAAACTCACATACGAGGACATCAACGAGCTGCACATGTTGGCATCTGAAGAAGACTACGACGGTCCACGTATGTGGCCTATTATTGGTACAATCGTCACGGAGATCGAAGCTCTTGGACTACTGACCGGTGTCGACGCCTACCTGTACTCAGCTGGCGGCATCGCTGGAGCCGAGGGCGGTGTCAGGATCCTGATCGAGGGTAGCAAGGAAGAGGTTATGGAGACTCTTGAGTTAGTCGAGTCCATCAAGGGCGAGCCCAGGTACCTCCTCTAACTCCCCTCTCTATCTAAAAAAACCAGTTTTTTAAAGTTACACTACATCGTGTTTTCGTCTTCATTGCAGCTACCAAGGCCAATAGGGATACACGGTCAGGGATTGTTGACTTGAATATACCATCTAGCCCTCTTGAAGCATAGATAACTCGAAAACCGCTTGAAAAAATAATAAAACTCGATGAACTACTCACTTATCTCTCGTAACGTTTTAAACCACATAATCACCGCATTAAGAGTTTCAGCCGGTGAATAATTGGGTCTAAAGACAAAACTTGGCAATGTATACTACGGGTATTGGGTACTCTTTGGCGCGATTATACTCCATTTTCTAGATTCAGGCCTGTATTTCTACGGATTCAGTGTCTTTTACACGCCAATTCGGGCCGAGTTTGGGTGGAGTGCCGCTGTTGTAGCGGGAGCTATCAGCTTCTCAAGACTTGAGGGCGGCATCGAGGGGCCTCTTATAGGGTACCTCATCAAACGGTTCGGGCCGCGGAAGATAATCGCCATTGGCGTCGTTCTTACCGGTATTGGTTACATGGCTATGATTTTTGTTGACAGCCCTTTGATGTTGTATTTGGTCTACGCCGGGGTTCTCAGCATCGGCTACAATATGGGGTTCACACACGGGCTTTCCACACTGATCACAAACTGGTTCATCAAGAAGCGTACAAGGGCACTGAGTTTATACGCCCTCGGTGCAGGAATTGGTGGTGCGGTAGTTGTTCCCTTAATCTCAAAATCCATGGTCCTTTATGGTTGGAGAACAACCGCAATATTATGTGGCCTCTCCTTCTGGGTGGTAGGGTTACCTGCGGCATATCTCTTCCGGAATAGCCCCGAAGAAATGGGGCTATTGCCTGATGGTGAGCGTTCTAGTGAATACCTCAACGCGGAGGACGGGGAATCCCCGGCTGTTGCTGAGCCAGAAATTTCTACCCGGGACGCATTGAAATCAGTGACGTTCAGACGCCTATTATTAGCCGAGTCCCTTCGAACATTCCTTTTAGGTTCAATCGTTCTTCACCAGATCCCTCACCTTGTAAACATCGGACTAAGTGCCGAAACCGCAGGTGGAATACTTGGGATGATGATTTTTGCTAGTATACCCGGACGGGGACTCTTCGGATTACTCGGAGACAGGATAAAAAAGAACACGCTTCTTGCGGCAACAATGATAACCCAAGGCATAGGTGTCCTGATACTCGCCTTTGCGAGCAATATCATTCACGTCTATGCCTTCGTCGTAATCTATGGTTTGACTTATGGCGGGTGCATCCCCTTGATGATGGCGTTTAGGGGAGATATATTCGGTAGGAAAAACTTTGCTCAGATGTCAGGTATCATGTCACCCTTCCGGATGATAGGGAACGTCGTTGGACCCGTCCTAGCTGGATATCTTTTCGACGTAACGGGAAGTTACCGGGTCGCGTTCATAGCGTTCGCAGCCCTTGCAGCGATGTCTGGAATTAGCTTTTACTTCGTAAAATCTGACCGTTTGTAGAATAACCATATATCTCTCCAATACAAACTTCATACTGATTTACATGAAGGCATTCGTTTTACTAAACACCGAACTCGGGATGGAATCCACGATAATTGACGCCTTGAATGGAGTCGAGGAGATTACCAACATACACAGTCTCTACGGAATTTACGACCTTATCATTGAGATGGAGGCCGACTCCATGGACAAGATCAAGGAGGTTGTGTTCAACAAGGTGCGACGCCTCGACAATGTCAAGAGCACCATAACCCTTCTGACCTACGGAGAGCCGCTCGTTAACGAGTAAGGCTCCTATTCCTTTCCTTTTAGTCACACCATAATGACTGTTGACCCTTCATAGTTCAGTTTGAGGACAGAGCCTAACGGTGTCCTAGTTCCCTTCGACAGCACGTGGCCTCACTTAATTATGGTTTAATTATGAACAACATATATTTACTACAGACTGAATCCTGTTCTTACAATGTCAGACTCAGGAATAGGGTTCGGAGGCTTCCTCCTAGGACTTGGTGGGGGTTATTACCTCTTCCAGTACGTGGACTTTAGCTTCGATATCATCAGCTATCTTTTGATCCTAATGGGCGTCGGGATTATTCTCGGAGCAGTGTTATCCAAGGGAGGGAAAACTCCTCTATCAGATATATTCGGAGGGGTCATCGGTGGTCTTATCCTCGCCGTTTTCCTGACACAGGGATTCGGACTAGTAGACGATTTCACCGGCCAGTGGGATGATATTGATTCAGCAATCTATCGGGCGTCCGAAACGGTCTCCCTCGATGCTCCTCTAGATGCCGATTCCTTAGTGTTAGCCATCGAGAACGTCAACGGCGGAATCACGGTCGCTCCGTGGAGTGGAGACTCAGTAACTCTGGAACTTGAGATCCGGGCCAAGGGCGACAACGACTCGGAGGCGGAGAGGAACCTCGATGACTTTGAGTACCGCCTTGATGATGTCACCGTGGGCGGTACCCAAGAACTATCGCTGACCTTTCCCATCTCGAACACAAAATGGACCCTCTACACAGTCGTCGTGACGGTAAAGGTACCCGAGGGCGTGGATTCCGAGCTGCTTCTTGACTCAACCAACGGCAAGATAGTCGTATCCGACCTGCTGCTCTTGGGCATAGACGTTGAAACGACAAACGGGGTAATAACCCTCAACGACATCGAGAGCCCGATCATCAACGTAGATACCACAAACGGCGGTATCTTTGGTACCGTCACGTCATCCGAGACTCACTTTAGTACCACAAACGGTGTAATCAACATCGAGCTCTCGGCCCAGACGGGAGAGCACGACTTTGATACTACAAACGGCATCGTTGAGCTCACGCTCCCAACTGGCACCGATATCGGCTACAGCATCGACTTGGAAACCACAATCGGGGTCATCGACACGAACCTGCCCAATATGGACTATAGTGTGGACCGAATCCGAAACATTATCGGGGAAACAGACGGGTTCAGCTCAAAGGATATCCAGATAACCATCAACGTGGACACAACAATCGGTGCGATCGAGCTAAACTAGTCCCTTTTTTGAGGCAAATCCCCGTGATTGTCCCACGAGGGTTTAACATAACGTTTTAATAAGATGTATCTCCTACACCCTAGTTACACTGACAGGAGATCTCATATAATGTCAAGAGAATTCAATTACATTGTCAGGCTCCACGGCACCAACATCGATGGAACCAAATTGGTGCCCTATGCCCTCACCGACGTCAAAGGTGTAGGCGTAAGACTCGCTCGAGCAATCGTTAAGCAGTTGGACCTGGATGCTACTGAGAGACTCGGTAATATCGGTGACGCGGACGTCAAGAAGCTGGAAACGGCTATTGATGATCCTGCGAGTATCGGTTTACCAACCTGGATGCTAAACAGGCGTAAAGATCCCATGACGGGAGACGATTTACACATGATAGCAGCCGACCTAGACCTTAGGAATCGGGACGATATCGACCTGATGAAGGAGACAAGAAGCTGGAAAGGCGAACGCCACACACGTGGACTGAAAGTACGTGGACAGAGGACGAAAACCACTGGACGTACGGGCAGGAGCGTCGGAGTCAGCAGAAAACAAGTACAAAATAGGTAGATGTAAAAAATGGGTGACCCCAAGAAGAAACAGAAAACCTACAAGACTCCAAAGCGTCCATACAACAGCGACACACTCTTGGAGGAGCTTCGAACCATCGGAGCCTACGGTCTAAGAAACAAGCGAGAGCTATGGAAGGCCCACACCGAGTTGTCCCACATGAGGGGCAGGGCGAGGGAACTTCTAAGCCTAGATGCAGAGGAGAAAGCACTCAGGCAGCAGCTGATTATCAACAAACTGGCCAACCGTGGACTCGTAATGGAGAACGGGCGGCTAGAGGACGTCTTGACGCTGAGCGTTGAGGACCTACTTGAGAGAAGAATCCAGACTTACATATTCAGGAGAGGACTGGCATCAAGTCTATTCCAGGCACGCCAGCTCATCACACACGGCCACATCTCAATCAACGGCCGAAAGGTGACCTCCCCGAGCTACCAGATAAAAATCGCGGACGAGGAGACACTGGACTATGCAGTTAGCAGTCCCTACCACAACCCTGCCCACCCACTGAGGAGGGAGCTTGAGGTTGAAGAAGCCGTAGAGGCAAAACCATCGACGGAGGCAAGAAAACTTGAGTGAAAGTGCAAGTGTAAGATGGGCAATCGTCCACATATTCAGTAGCTTCAACAACACGATTATACACATGACAGACCTTACGGGTGCCGAGACTCTCGGCATCGCAAGCGGCGGCATGTTCGTCAAAGCTGACAGGCTCAAGCCGAGCCCCTTCGCTGCCATGAAGGCGGCGCAGCACATCGCCAATGTGGCCAGGGATAAGGGTGTGAACGCGATTCACATCAAGGTCAGGGCTCCGGGCGGTACTGGAAGCAAGACACCTGGACCAGGCGCACAATCTGCAATCAGGATTCTGGCGCGTAGCGGTTTCAGGATCGGTAGGATTGAGGAGACAACACCCATTCCACACGACGGCACACGCAAGAAGGGTGGACGTAGAGGAAGGAGACCTTAGGCGCAGGGTGGGGTAACCTTGAAGACAACCGTAATCAGCCTGACGGACGACACCATTAGGTTCATCGTCTCGGGCATAGACAATGCCTTCGCTAATACGCTGAGGAGGACCATGGTAGCAGAGGTCCCCATCATGACCATCGAGGATATCTTCTACTTCGATAACTCATCACTAGTAGCCGACGAGGTCCTGGCCCATAGACTAGGGTTCACGCCACTAACAACAGACCTTGACAAATACATTCTACCGGAGGACTGTGACTGCAACGCCGAGCTTGGATGCCCTAATTGCAGGGCCGTCCTGACAATGGACGTCGAGGCAGACGAGGAAATAGTGACCGTTTACAGCGGCGACCTCGTACCCGACGACCCATCAACCGCTCCGGCGAGTACAACCATACCTCTGGCCAAGCTAGCGCCAAAACAGGCAATCAGGTTCGAGGCGTACGCACAGCTGGGACAGGGCAAGACCCACATGAAGTGGAGCCCAGTCAGCATGTGCGTTTACCAGAACGTATCACTGGTTCCAGTTGAGGACACTGCCGCGGCAGAAGAGTGCATCATGGACTGCGGCGACGCCGCGGAGATGGTGGGCGACGTGGTCAAGGTAATCGACATTCAAAAATTCGAGTCATGCAAGAGATGCAGGGAGCTAGTCACAAGGGACGCCATAATGGGGAACCTTGTACCCGACGAGTTCCTGTTCACTGTCGAGAGCAACGGGGCACTCACGCCAAAGAGGATAGTGACCGAGGCGGTCAAGATCCTCAAGAAGCGACTGAGCGAGCTGAGAGACAAGATCGATGCGGATGACCTGCACAACGAGATCAGCGAGTTTGAATTCTCAAAGCAAGTGCAGCCCACGCCAATACCAGCAAGCGACGACTCTGAGGACACGCCTGATTCCGAGGATACCGATGTAGAAGTAGAGCCTACGCCAACGCCAGCAAGCGATGAAACTGAGGAAAGCGATGACTCTGAGGACACCGATGAGGAAGTAGAGACCACAGGAGACAATTAACAATGAAAAATCAGACACTTATTGACACGATCACGACATTGCAGAAAGCCAACAAGGCTTCAGGCAAGGCCATCTGGAGGGCCCTTGCCAAGGACTTAGACAAGTCCAAGAGGAACCGTGCCTCAATCAACCTAAGCAGGATTGATAGACACACCGAGGAGGGCCAGTACGTGGCCGTCCCAGGTAAGGTGCTTGCGGCGGGTAACCTCACAAAGCCGGTGAAGATCGCGGCGGCCTCGTTTAGCGAGGGAGCCATCAAGAAGATCGCGGCGGCAAAAGGCGAGTACATGAGCCTTGTCGAACTTGTTGAGTCGGGCGTTGAGCCCAGCAAGATCAAGATCATGAAATAATTCCCCTTTTCTAACACCCCTTTCTACTAATATCCGCCGTAATACGCTAGATTATACCCTGCTCCATGAGCCGGGTCCTGAGCAACGCCTCCAACACCTTTAGGGTTGTTAGCTCGTTGTACTCAGAACTGCTTATGATTAGCGCCAACTCCCCGTCCTCCTCGATGAATGTGGCTGGCAGTGGAGTGCCGTCGCCGTGGACCTTAATGAACTCGTCCTTATGGAGGAACTTTGACTCGATCGGCAGACCCTTGAGGAACCGCCTCCGGCGTCCTTTCATGGTAGCCAAGCCGTAAGTCAGAACGCAGAGTCTACACCCATATCCCTCCGGGTCAGTGACTTTCTCGATGCCGTCTCTGATGGCGTTCAGGAAACCGCTGTCGGCGTTGTACACGAAGAGCAGGGACTTTAACACGCTTGATCAAACCGATTGGTCAATTAATACGCTGCCCATCACGCCGAGAAAAAGCCATGCGAGTATCTGGGCAACGATGAGAACATGCAATCCCCAGACAGTACCCCCGATATCTCCCGTCTCATGTAGTTGAGCCACCTAACTGCCATCAACGGGTACGCGATGATGCTTGACCATACAACAATCAGTGGGAGCCCGCCAAACACAAGGCTCCCCAGACTGAGCAGAATACAGACACCGTGAATGGTCTTCAGCATCTCAGGTCTGAGCCTTGTCGTCAGGGTATTTTTCCCACAGCGGCATCAGCCGCCCTGTCTGGCCATGTTACGGCGAGGAGGTTGTTGAAGGCGGAGAACGTGACGGTAGGACCGCGACAAGAACCCAAGGGACCGCTGAGCCACTCATCTGGACGAACCCATAGTAGGGCAGAAGACACGCTTCCAGGAGGGCGTTCCAAGCCTCACCAAGGCCCCTCCATGCAAGTCTTGGAGGCAGTGAATACACCCAGCCTCCTATAACCCCCCACCAACGCGACGGTGAATGCCTCGGGTGAATGGAGACCCTCCACAATCAACCCCCACTGGAGGAGTAGCCCTAAAAACGCTGAAACCAGGGCAGTGGTCAACGCCAAAGACCTCGGGACAAGCCCTGATGGCAGGACGCAGCTGCCTCAGCTGTACTCCGTTATTCTGGTTAGGGCGTCGAACTCGTAGTCAGCGTACTCGTTCACAAGGTGAATTGACGAGTAGATCAGCAGCATCACCATCAACCCGTAGGCGAAAGATAACCAACCGACCTCCTACCCAGACCCGTAGGCGATGGGCACTCCCAGGAACCAGCTGGAAACGGTTGACTGCAAAATGAGGGGGCGTGTCATCCTCACGCCGTTCCAGGCCTGTTCATTGAGATCTGGGCGTTTCATGTGTATTGAAAAACTTGGGGGAATAAAACGTGTCCCCGTTACTCCGTCTTGGCTTTCTCTTCCGCTAGCCAGGCTTCCAGAGCGGCCGAGTCGTCACCCTTCATGAGCTGGGCCAGATCCGCGTTAAGGTCACTGGGCTCGATAAGCGCGACCCATCCAGTATCGTACGGAGAATCATTGATGATGCTTGGGCTGCCCTTCAACGCGGGGTTGATCTCCGCAATGGTCCCGGTGATGGGTACCTTGAGGCTTCCCACCCATTTTCCTGACTCTACGCTTCCCAGCGTTTTGCCTGCCTTCACCTTCTTCCCTGCGGGCCTGGTCTTGATGGAGACCAGCTTTCCTGCGGCCTCTGCGGCCCATGAGTTGTACCCCGTCTTCACTTTGTCGCCCTCGACCCTCGCCCACATGTGGTCCTTGTGGAAGTACATGTCGTCTGGGAAATCGTATCCGTCTAACTTTACCATGATTATCAGGTATCCTGTATCAACACTTGATATTTATGGTTGTCCCAACCCGGTGAAACATTTTTAACAGGGCTTGCAATATGGAGTAGAGCGTATGGGTCTGTAGCTCAGCAAGGCCAGAGCGGTGGCCTCTTAAGCCATTGGCCGTGGGTTCGAATCCCACCAGACCCGCCACATATTCTCTTGACTAGTTACATCAATGGCTTTTATACCCAAAAACGCGTTATTTCGACATGAACCGTTTATCAGGGAAAGTCGTGCTGGTCACAGGGTCCGGCCGTGGCTTCGGCAGGGCAATTGCAATCGCCTATGCATCTGAGGGAGCCAAGGTTGTCTCGGTTGCCAGGAGCGTCAACGAGCTGAGGGACGCCGAGAGGACCATGAAAGAGGTCGGAGGGGAGGTGCTCACGGTGCCAGCCGACATCTCAAATGACGATGGGATAAACCTGGTCCATGACAGGGTCATCGAGTCATATGGGGGGCTTGACGTGCTTGTGAACAACGCGGCAACCAACTCATGGCTGACCATCGAGGACATGACCATGGAGAGCTTTGACAACATCATCAACGTCAACCTCAGGGCACCGTTCGCCCTCACCCTGGCCTTCCTCCACTCGATGAAGGAGCGGGGCGGCGGGAACATTATCAATATCACGAGCCGCTCAGCCGAGCGGACCAACATCGCACAGCTTGGATATTGCCCAAGCAAGTACGGATTGGAGGGGTTGACCCAGTGCCTTGCCCTGGAGCTCAAGGAGTATAACATCGCGGTAAACAGCCTCAACGTGGCTTCACCTCCCGGGCTAAGACTGAAGCCAACCGCGCTTACCCTCAAGGAGGCCGAGAAGGTGCCCGGCTCGGTGAGGGACCAGTACGCCGACGACGACTCCATGGTCCACCACTTCAGGGACGCATGGGTCTTCCTCGCGTTGCAGGATGGGGGCGGAATAACGGGCCAGAGGCTGCTCACCAAGGACCTCGCCGAGGTTCTCAGGGACGAGGGGGAGGATGCCGCGATGAACCTGTACAGGGGAAAGCGCATTCTGTCAGTTTACACACCCATTGACTGGCCCGAGACACTCATGTACCAGACCCCTGAGGGTGGCTTGAAGGAGAAGCGGTTCAGCTAGACATCTATGGAAGTTAAATATTGATGGAAATCGAGAGAAAGTTTGTAATCCAGAGTGTTCCCGAGGGCGTATCCCCGGGCCGGGAGATAACCCAGGGCTACCTCTGGTATGATCCGGAGGTCCGTCTGAGGAAAATAGGAGGAGAGCACAAACTCACTATCAAATCCGAGGGGACACTGACAAGGGAGGAATCAGAGCACGCCATCCCTGAGGAGCTTTTCAATTTGCTGTGGCCCCTTGTGGGGTCAAAGGTTGTTAGAAAGACCCGGTACCTGCTTGATTACAATGACCTGGTTCTGGAAATCGATGTTTACTCAGAGAAACACGAGGGCTTGATTACGCTTGAGTGCGAGTTTCAGACCGTTGAAGAGGCGGAGCGGTTCGAGCTACCTGAATGGATCGGACCCGCGGTTGATGTGACCTATGACCCTAGGTATAGGAACAAGGAGCTTGGGTCCGGCAACACGATTGATCTGAGGCTACTCAAGTAACCCGCTGATCTTTTCGTACCTGTCCTGGAACTCGGTCAGTTGCTCCCTCTTTTTCTCCTCGGGCAGGAACGATGTCCTGACGCTGTTGAGGCTGATATCGAAAAGCTCGGGGACGGTGAATCCGTGAACCTCGTGGAGGGTCATGTACTCATTGTTCATGTCGGTGCCGAACATGGTGGGATCGTCGCTGTTGACGCTGATGCTGACCCCCTGGTCGTAGTATTTCCTGACGGGGTGATTCTTGATGTCCTTGCAGACCCCGGTCCTGACGTTGCTAACCGGGCAGGTCTCAACCGTCACACCTTTTTCCTTGAGCAGGGCCACCGCATCCGGGTTCTGGTGGGCCGTAAAGCCGTGGCCAATACGCTCGACCCCGAGATACTCGACGGCGTCTACGACGCTCTCCCATCCGAGTGCCTCGCCGGCGTGTGCTGCTAGCCTTAAACCCATTTCCCTGGCCCTGTCGTAGACTGGCTTGAACTGGGCGGGTGGGTGGGCGTGCTCGCCACCCCCTATCTCAATCCCCACGATCCCCTCGGGATTCTCCTGTATCTGGTCAAGGACCTCCATCTGGTAATCCGGGCCGTAATCCCTGATGAGGTCGATTCGGGTGCTGCACGTTACACCGAACTCGTGCTTTGCCCTTTCAATCCCCCTGTTATAGGCGTCCATCATCAACGCGAAATCCATGTCGGCGTTCATCATCCTCTGGGGGGCCGAGAAAATGATCTCAGAGTGCAGCACGTTCTGGCCCGCCTGGTCCTCAAGTGTCTCGTACGCGATCCTCTCAAACATGGATTCCTTTGTGATGTAGGCCATGCAGGTGCCGAAGACCTTCAAAAAGTGGGGAAAATCACTGAACTCGAAGAAAGACCGCACCTCGTCAACGGAGTCCCATTGATTGTCAAGTCCGCTCTCATCCGCCACCCATAGCAGAGTCTCAGGGCGGATGCTTCCCACAAGATGAATATGGTGCTCGGCCTTGGGCAGGCTGTTGATAATCGAGTACATTTACCCTTTTTTGATGGCTGGATAATTAAGTCTTGTTCAATCCCCCAGCCGTGACCCATTTAAACCGGCAGTCCTCTTTCCCCCCATGGTTCTGAGAATCGGTCACAGGGGTGCAGCGGGTCACGAGCCCGAGAACACATTGCTATCACTGAAAAAAGCCGTTGAGCTGGGGTGCGACATGACCGAGATCGATGTACACGTATGTGCATCCGGCGAGGTGGTTGTTATCCACGACGAGGAGGTCTACAGGACCACAGAGGGAACTGGTTTTGTCTCCCAAATGTCACTCGACGCGCTGAAGTCCCTAGATGCAGGGAAGGGGGAGACCATACCCACACTGGAAGAGGTGCTCTCGGCGCTCAAGGGGAAGATACAGCTGGTGGTCGAGTTGAAGGGGAAGGGCACACCCGCCCCGGTTCACGGCATTCTTGAAAACTCGGGTTGGTCAAAGGAGTCCCTGATGGTTCAGTCCTTCGACTGGAACATGCTTGAGGAGTACCTGGAGCTAGACCCGGAGATGAGGATCGGGGTCCTGGCACATGAAAACGCCTTTCATGCCGCAAGGTACGCCTCAAAGGTCGATGCGTACTGCGTTAACCCCCTCCACCACCTGATCAGGAAGACATTCATCACAAAGACCCACAAGAAGGGATTGAAGATATTCCCGTGGACTGTGAACGAGCCCGATGATATCGCGAGGATGAAGGATTTCGGAGTCGACGGGATAATCAGCGATTTCCCTGACCTGATTTAGCCAATCCCGGTTTCATCAAGTATGTTTTTTATCCTACCCCTACGAACTGATGCACATAGTGAATTAACATGGTCTTACCGGTCAAAATATTCGAGATAAGGAGCCTTGAGGGAAACCCCATGGAAAGCCTCACAGGGTGGAGGGAGACCCAGGAAGTCGAGGGAGAGGACGACCTGGTGCTGGTCACCGAGGTCCTGGAGATGGAGGAGAAAGAGGAAGTTATAACGGGCATCTTCGCCAAGGACTATTACAGGGAGCACACGTACAGGCGCAAGGTCATGGCAGGTCCCCAGACCGAGGAGGCCATCTTCTGGATACTGAAGCACGGCGAGAGGACCTTCCTGGGCGTCATGGCCCCCAGCGTTGCAAGGGGCGTCAAGAAACTGTTGAGCAACCACGTCGCGGTGGCCATAGGCAACATACTCAACGCCGATGTGCGCGAGGCCAAGATCAGCGCAGAGACCCTCCAGAGGCTACACGAGAGCAACCCCCAGGCCACGAACCTCATCTGGTTCGACAACATGGACCTGCCGGGCGTGAACAAGATATGCCTCGCCGGCCAGGGACTGGCTGACACCGGCATGTACAAGGAGTACATCGACCACGGCCTCATCTGGTACGTGGTGTTCACGAGCCAGCCAAAGGGCTACACCGTGGGTATCACCAGGAGCATAACCATCACCAACTTCAGCAAGTGCACCGTCGAGGAATTCATCGAGTTCGTTCAGGACGATATTCTGAAGCTGGTTGAAGCCTAACCTTTTTCCCTTCTTTTCTCAACTCTTTACCATGAAGCTCTGCGTAACCACTGACATGTTCAACTACTCGTTCAACCCGACGATGGACGAGAAGCTCGCCCTGTTCAAGGGCCATGGGTTTGATTACCTCCACTGGTGCGACAACTGGAACGACGACGTCCTCTACACGGACGAACAGATGAAAGAGCACTCGAAAGCGATCTCAGACCACGGACTCACCTGCCTGGATGTCCACGGCACGGCCACCCGTGAGTTCAGTATCGACGCACTCGACGGTACCCTGCTCAAAGGATACATGAAGCTCCTTGAGAACAGGGTGCGGTTCTGCGGCGAGGTGGGGGGTGACGCCGTCGTGGTGCACCCGCCGAGGGTCTACGGGCCCAACCTTGAGACGCGAGTCCACAGGTCAAAGAAGGCACTTGAGTCAGTGCGTGAACTCTGCTTGGATTTGGGCGTGACACTTGCAATCGAGAACTGCAGCAGGGACGACCACATCACCCTTGAGGACTTTTTCGCCCTCTACGAGCCCGAGTTCATTGGGTTCTGCTACGACTCGGGGCACGCAAACATCAACGGGAATCTTGATTATATCATGGGCTTCGGTGACAGGCTCAAGGTGGTCCACCTCCACGATAACAAGGGCACGGGCGACGACCACCAGTACCCTGGATGGGGAACCATTGACTGGGGCATGGTCTCCGCTTGGATCAAGGGAACGGGCTACGATAAGCCGTGGAACCTGGAGGTAACCCTTTACCCCAAGCACTTTGAGGGCACCATGGACGAGTTCCTTGAGAGGACAAGGGCTTCATCAGTCCTATTCTAGCCCACGCTTTCCGCACCTTTTTAATCAAACGACTGCGGTTTCCATAGTATGGTCGATGAGATAGATGAGAGGATCCTGGGCCTCCTTGAGGAGGACGCCAGGATGACCTATGTGGAGATAGGCAAGATGGTAGGGCTCAGCGAGGGGGCCGTCAGGAACAGGATACAGAGCCTCATCAGCACGGGGGTCATCAAGAAGTTCACCATCGAGAAATCAACGAGCCACGGCGTCAGGGCAGTCACAATGATCGCCGTGGACCCAACCACACCGACGTACGAGGTCTCTAAGGCGGTCATCGAGCTGGATGGCGTGGAGAGGGTCTACGAGGTGACGGGCGAGTACGACATCATGCTGGTGTCAAGCAGCGTCAACATCGACGGCATCAACAGGTGCATCGAGGACATCAGGAAGATCAAGGGTGTGGAGAAAACTAACACGATAATCGTGCTACGAACCATCTAACACGCTTTATACCTGTAAATCCACAGTGAATCCATGTCGAAGAAGCTCGTGGGTCCAATTCTTTTGATCGTTATTATCGGAGCCGTATTTATTCTAAGCCAGAGGACTTCAGAGGGTCCGATTGAAAACAACGAGCTTGACGAGCCGAATGTGCCTGATGACCCCGAAGCCCCTGAGGAGCCTCCAGTGGCTCCAGAGGAGCCAACTGAGACCCCTGTAGATGAATTAGAAGGGATAATGAGGGGAGTAAGCCTGTCCCCTGCCTCTTTCGAATCAGAGGAGTTTCTTGGCTTCTTTCAACTGGCCTCAGACTCTGGAGATTTCGTGTCATGGGTAGGTGATGTTGCGTCATTAACCAGCGAACAGTCGCCGACAAAGGTAATGTACGCGATGGCGGATCAGTACGGTTTCGAGGTCATGGTGATCACAGGATATTTCAACCAAGAGTCTGGAGAGGTCTTCCACGAGCTGGATGAGACAAATCGCCAGGACATAATCAACGCCCTCGTCGGCTACGTCGAGGAACACAACCCAGAATACCTCGGTTTCGGGGTCGAGGTAAACGCTTTCGCGAGATCAAACCCAGAAGGTTACGCAGACTATCTTTCTTATTATGCTGATGTCTATGATGCAGTCAAAGAAGCGAATCCATACACCAAAGTTTTCCCTGTTTTCCAACTCGAACACATGAAAGGACTTGACGGAGGGTTATTCGGAGGGGAAAACGATCCAGATGCAAATACCTGGACAATGCTGGACGATTATGAGTTTGACCTGGCTGTATTCACTACGTACCCTTGTCTAGTATTCAAAGACCCCTCAGACATACCCGCTGATTATTTCTCCGAGATAGCTGATTACACTGAAAAACCGATAGCGTTCACCGAGATGGGCTGGTTACGTGATGGTTTTACTGGATGGGAGAGCTCCGTCGAGGAGCAGGCCGAGTTCATAGAGACATTCTTTGATCTGACGGAAGACATAGAAGTGGAGTTCGTTACCTGGAGCTTCCTCTACGACCAGAACGCTCAGGCACCATTTGACCAGATGGGGCTTATGGCCGTGGGTGAAGAGACGAGCATAGCCTACGAGGCATGGAAAATGCGATAAAATTTAAGCAATCACCCATTTTCAGTCTATGCGTATCTATTTCGCCGGCAGCATCAGGGGCGAGGCACCTGACAGGGACTGGTTCCAGGAGCTAATCGGGCACATATCCCAGACTGATAAGGTCCTCACCGAGCACAGTTTTGATTTCAGCTACGATGACGAGATCAAGAAGGACGACTGGGAGATCTGGGAGACCGATATCAAATGGCTGAGAAGTGCTGATGCGGTCATCGGTGAGGTAACCGCCCCCAGTCTGGGCGTGGGCTACGAGATAGGTAAGGCCGAGGAGTGGGGCAAGCCAATCCTGCTTCTTTACAGGGAGAGCCCGGGAAAGAGGACATCAGCGATGCTCAACGGCAGCAACTTCAACGAGTTATTTACCTATAATGAAAAAAACGAGGCCCTCCGGGCCATTGACGGGTTCCTAACCAGGGTTAGAGCTGAACGCCCAGACCCTTGAGCTCGGCCTCGGCTATTAGGTGGACACCGCCGGTCCAGTTACCCTTCTCATGGAGCTCCTTGTAGAGCTCAACCGCTTTCTCCGTCTTCCCCTCGGCGAGGTACATGTTGGCGATGGCCTGGGCTGGAACCATGAAGCTGACGCCTCCCTTTGCCCTGTACATGTCCAGCAACTCGTCTGGTGTGTACACTCCCTTGTACATCTTGAGGGTGTCATAGTAGGCGCCGACCTCCACTAGACTCATGTCAAGCTTGATCTTGTCCAGTAGCTCCTGGACCTTGTCCTTCTTTCCCTGCCTTTGCAGGGCCATGATTATCCAGTGGGTGGTGGACACGGTGCTCTCGACTACGTCGATGTTGTCGAAGCACTTCCAGTATGCCTCCTCGGCTTCCTTGAACCTGCCAGCGGCGATGTAGGTGAATCCCTGGTGGTAGTAGACGTTCCAGTTGAAGCTGGAGATACCGAGCTTGTCCGGGTTAGGACCGCTGGCGTACACCTCGGGGATGTCCTCCTTGCCCTCGATGAGCTCCGCTGCCTTGTTGAAGTCAGCGATTGCCAGGTCTAGCCTTCTCAGTAGCGCGAACCTGTGTCCCCTGAACCTGTAGAACTGGGGGTTGTCGGGCCATTTCTTGATCCCGACGCTGTATAGGCCGGTTGACTCCATGAAGTTGCCGAGTATCTCGGTCTTCCTCGCGAACCACAGGAGTTTCTCCGGGTCATCTTGGTTGGCGGCGTAGTCCTTCTTCGCCTCCATATAATCATTGTTGAGTTCCTTGATCTTGGCTTCATACGCTTCAGGCTCCTCGGGCAGCCAAAGCATGATGGGGCTCTTGTAGAGGGGCTCCCCGTATAGGCTATAGGTCTCTGGTTGTGTTGGGATAGTCATTGCGGCTTCTCCCGTATGCCTAGTATGTAACCGATATTAGAGTCTGGGTCGATCCTCGTCTCCACCTTTCCAGGCAGGGCGGCAAGAATGGGGTTTACGCCCGGACCGTGGCCCGCGAAATCACTCCAGCCATGGACTATGACGCCGATGGTCACCGAGCCCTCGTACCTGCCCCTCCCCCAGGCGTCGTAGTGGTTATTGATGGCGATTATGTCGCCCAATCGCAAGTCTTTGAGGTTGAACTCCTCGTTGGTCTCGGGGCACGTGGACTGGATGTCGTAGTCAACGGTCTCGATGTTTGGGTCGTAACCGATGCCGGCTCCAAGGATGTAACCGGGCAGCTCCGCGACAACGGGGACCACCAGCTTGCCGTCCTTGACCTCTATGCCGATCTTCTCAAGGAACTCGGGGCTACACTTGTTCACCTTCACGTCCTCAAAATCATCGATCACGAGGCCAACGCCCTTTGACCGTATCTGCACCCTGTCGTCGAGGGTCAGCTTCTCCTTGATGTCATCGGGGAACCAAACCAGGTCATCAGCACCGGCGTGCCTACCGATGAACACTCCCTTTGATCCCTTGGCGTCCCCTGATACCACCTTGGCCGGGTTACCGATGCATGCCAGTGAGGCAATGGCGCAGTCGCTTGCGCTGGGCTTGTCCCTTCCCTGAATGGTGACATCGGGCTCGACGTGGTCTGCGTCAACCCATTTGTAAACCGGGTCACCAACTGATGCCGTGTAGTTGATGCTGGCGGTGCCTATGCTGTTCTTTGGCGTACCATCCCACGTGACGCTGAAGCCGCGCCCACTTGCAGGCTGCACGACGCCCTCGACGGCGGTCTCGATGAGTCTGTCCTTGTTGGTCTTGAGCATTACTCCAGCTCCAGGATGTTCATGAGGTTGGCGTCCTTGGACTCGACGGGCTGAAGTTTTCCCTCAAGGTTACTGAGGATCGTAGTAACCCCGATTCCCTGGCCGCTTATCTCGCTGGGACCGCTGCAGACGATGCCGATTGTGGTTGCGCCCCGGTAGTAGTGGCGCCCATAGTTGCAGCTCACGTCACGTAACGCCACGATATCGCCGAACCTGAGCCCGTCAAGGCCGTACTCCTTGATATCAGGCGGGTAGCAGGTCTGGATATCGATGTGGCTGCTGTGGGCCTGAGTCCCATATCCCGCACCAACAATCTTGGCTGGGACCTCAAGGGCCACAGGCACCTTGAGCTTGCCGTTGATGTCCTCGATTCCCATTCCCTCGACGAGCTCGGGGCTGCCACTGTGTATCATAACGTCGTCGTACCCGGTGATCCTCAGCCCGATACACCTGGCCTTCACCTTGATCTTGTCACCGATGTTCAGGTTGTCCAGGGTCTTGTCATTGAAATGTACCTGGACGTGCTGGACGTTGCCGGGAAGCCTGTACCCGTGCTTGCCGATGATGGTACCGTAATCGCCCTTGG
>Ga0257125_1000716_pt1 | contig 40860 bp, 36 predicted proteins | sample SI106_200metaG_FD_190183 | JGI IMG/M metagenome (GOLD analysis project Ga0257125, IMG submission 190183) | Marine microbial communities from Saanich Inlet, British Columbia, Canada - SI106_200 | ecosystem: Environmental > Aquatic > Marine > Inlet | place: Canada: British Columbia | collected... | reverse complement strand
ACTGCCTTCCTGGTAATCGCGGCGGGCCTGTTTTTTCCCTACGCCGGCGAGATCATCCGACTTTTCACGCAGGACGCCGAAACCGTCGCAGTCGGGACTATCTGCCTGCGCATCTCCACCCTCGGCTTTTTTTTCATCCCCCTCAACCTGGTATTCGGTCGCGCCCTGCAGGGAGCTGGCGACACCATCTCTCCGCTGGTCATGACCGCATTCGCCCGTCTTCCCCTGCTTCTGGGACTGCTCTACGCTCTCCCCCGGTACACCGACCTGGGGATCGACGGGCTCTGGTATGGATTTCTGCTCACGGGAATTGTAGAGGGTTTGCTCAAACTGATCTGGTTCCAGCGGGGAAAGTGGAAGACGCAGAGGGTATAGAAGCAGTTTCACAACCTACCTTGCCCCAGCTGGGAGCCTGGGGGTCGTGCAACCGCTTCTTATCAGATGACCCCTTCTCCCCGCAGCCGTTCCCGCTCCTCTGCCGCCACCCCCAATAGCCCTCCCAGCACCTCGTCGGTGTGCTGACCCAGAAGAGGCGCGGGCTCTCCCAGTTCAACCTTATCCAGGGAAAACTGCAGCGGGGAATTCGCCACCACTTGAGATCCGGCACGGGGATGTGTCATTTCCCGAAGCATCCCCCTGGCCGCGACCTGGGGATCGTCGAAGATCCGCTCCACGTCATTGATCGGCCCGCAGGGGATCCCCGCGTTCCCGAGCAACTCACACCACTCCTCCACCTTCTTCATCTTCAGGGGACCGGCCAGCAGCGGTTCCAGTTCGGCGTGATTTTCGGTTCGCAGGGCATTGCTGGAAAATCGGGAATCATCGACCAGTTCCCGCAGCCCGATACTGTCGCAGAACTTGGCCCACAGCCCATCATTGCCTGCCGCGACGACCAGATACCCATCCGCCGCCTCGAAGAACTGGAAAGGGGTGATCGAAGGATGGCGCGATCCCAGAGGGCGCGGCACCTCTCCCGTTACCGCATAGCGGGAAACGGCGTTTTCCAGCAGGGCAACCTGGCAGTCGAGCATGGAGATATCGACCTGCTGACCCTCCCCGCTCTCCCGCACCCGTCCCAAAGCCGCCTGGATGCCGATCACCGCGAAAAGGGCAGCACTCAGATCCCCGACCGACGAGCCGACCCGCACCGGCGCTCCGTTCGGCTCTCCCGTAATGCTGGCAATCCCTCCCATCGCCTGGATGATGACGTCGTAGGCCGGCCGCTGGGCGTACGGTCCAGTCTGGCCGAAACCGGACACCGAGGCGTAGACCAGTCGCGGGTACAGCGCGTGTAGCCGTTCGTATTCCAGACCGAAACGCGCCATGCTCCCCGGCCGGAAGTTCTCGATCAGCACGTCACACTCGCCAGCCAACCGCCGCGCCAACTCCTGCCCCGCCTCGATCCGCAAATCGATGGTGATGCTCTTCTTCCCCCGGTTGACGCTGGTGAAGTAGGCGCTCTCCCCGTTCTGAAACGGCCCGAATTCCCTCGATTCATCCCCCTTGCCCGGCAGTTCAACCTTGAGCACTTCGGCTCCCAGGTCCGCCATAACCATCGACGCGTACGGCCCTGCCAGCACCCGGGTGAAGTCCAGGACTCTGATGCCCGCCAGCAAACCTCCCACGCTCAAACCTCCGGCGCTTCCAGCAGGCACACCCCTTCGCCGGGTGTGGCGATGCAGTCGGCCGGATCTTCATCGATGCCCAGATCCTCCCGAAGCAGGCGAGCGAACGCCTCCCGCTTCTCCCCATCGACGAATTTCCGCCGCAGCAATCCCCCGATATTCCCTCCCCATCCGGCCCCAAATCGCTGCACCGATCCAGCTGTCGGATCTCCTTCCCCAAGCAGAAAATCGTTGATAACGCGCACCACCCGGTCGTATTCAGGGGTCATGCGCCCGTATCCCCCCGGCAGGAAACAGAGCCGCGCCCGTTCCTCTCCATCTCGCGCCTTCTGTTCCAGTTCCTCCAGCACTCCGTCTTCCACTTCCTGGTCCAGATCCCCGTCGTGGGAAATCCGCGCCAGTTCCAGAGCCGTCTCCATATCGCCGGCATTCATGTATTCCAGCAGATATTTCACTCGATCCTGCTCCGCCAACCCAAAGACGAAGCGCCGCCTCAAAAGGATCGGGTAATCGGGAGTTATATTGGGGAACTTCCCCTCGACATCCCGCTTGAACATGGCGTCATACGCCTCCCCGGCCCCTGCCTCCCGGGCCATTCCCTCCAGCTCTTTCAGAGTAACCCGCTTCGGTATCCCCTCCAGCAGCCGATAGAGTCCCGGCAAACCGATTCCCAATTCCTCCTCGGTTATGTCCCGAATGAACCCAATCCGCTCTTTGTAGTCGGCCACCAGCCCTGTAAAATCCGGATCGTCCTGCCACTGCGGCAGCAGCATGTCCCGAACCATGAAGGCCCCCAGCGGATAGGCGATAACCGTCTCCTCTTTCATAGCGTCGTCGTACACCCGCGGCACTCCACTGTCCAGGACGAAGGTCACGTATTCGTCAGACAGTTCCGCCTCTCCGTGCGGTCCGGCCGGGAAGACTCCGACGCTCACCAGCTTTCTCGATCTCCCCATCACCATCCCCCCGTGGTCCGCCGTCCCTCCGCGCGTCCCCCGGATCCACTCCGAAGTCCCGACCCCGTCCACCAGGTCTTCCACTGGCATGTCGCTGCGCGGATCCAGACCGTGCGCTCCCATCGCAGCGCAGGCAGAGGAGATCACCAGTGCGGAGGAGGAACTCATCCCCCCGCTGGGCGACACATTGCTCCACACCAGGCCGTCGAATCCGTGGAATTTCACTCTATCCCGAAAATAGCTCTCCAGATAGATCAGCTGTCCCTGGACCAAGATGGACCAGTCGTTCACCTGGAGTTCCCCGGTCTTTTCCTGGCGTTCGTTGCAGACCTTCGCCGCGTAGTCCATCAGCTTCAGCCGGTCGCCGACATTCTCCTCGGGCAGGATCTCCCCCAGGTCGAACTCGATCGGCGCGAACTTCTCCTCCGGCTCCCCCGGATAGCGCAGCACATTGCTCATTCTCACCTTTCCATCCTCCCGGGCGCACGCCAGAGTGAGAGTGTCTCGTCCCTGTACCGCCAACCGGATCGACGGCATGCCGCCATAGTCGATGTGCACCCCCATGGCATTCATCTGGCCGGGGCAACGGGCAATGACGATCTCCCCTTCTTCTCCGTATTTCTCGGCGAAGAGCCGCAGCGCTTCCTGATAATTCTTCTTCCACCCCTCGACATTTCCCTCTCCATAAAAATGGATGAGGTGGCCATTCATCCTGCCCGATGTAAATGCATCAATCCACTTTGCCAGAGGTGCGCTATGCATGCAGTTTCCTTTCTCTCATTGCGTATCTTCTGATTTTTCGTCGCCAGCCAATTCTCGTTCGAGCTGATCCAGGGGAGGCAAAAGGCCGCTGATTGCCTCTTAAAGAAAAGCATGGCGCAAAAGGACTAAATTGGCAAATTTCACTTTATCCTCAGGACCCGGGCGCCAACATAAAAAATGCTATGTATGGCTTTTAGATTCCTCCGGATTTTCATCTTTCTTTTTGCCAGTATCATCTACTTGCAGATAAGAGCGCAAATTTCTCCGCAGTTCTCTCATGATCTCGACTGCCTTTACCGCTGCCTCTCCAGTTGAGACCTCTCCAGGATAACGCACTTCTACGGCAAAGGCCGAAAGCCATTCCACGCTGTCGCCAAAACGCCCCCATTCCTCCTGCTCAACAATTAGAGGTTGCAGCAGTGCAGCAAGATCATGAGTCCTGGAAAAAGGGATCTCCTTCAGTTGGAGTGCTGCTTTCAGGTATTTTTCCACTGCCTGCTGGGCATGAAAGCAAACTGCATCCCAGTTTGGCTCTTCGGTCACGCAGACCTCGCGTTCAGCAGTGCGCACATCCCCTTCGGCTTTTTCGACCCACTCACGCACCAGTTCGTTCATGGAGCACCCTGCCTTTTTCTAGCACATCCTTAAGAAATAAATCCCCCATTTGGATCCGCCGTTCAAACTCCCGAGGACGCCGCACGAGCAGATCCAGAGGAAATTCCCTCGGCAGGGCCTTGCGGATCTGAAATGCCTGGTTTTGTGCCATGCCATCAAACTCCATGAGCACCAGCAGATCCACATCACTTCCCACATCCGGGTTCCCGTGCGCATGGGAACCAAAGAGGATGATTTTTTCCGGATCGAATTGGGAAGCAATTTGCCGTGCGAAGTCCTGAATTTCGTTTAATTCAAGGGATTTTTCAGACATCTTCAGGTCCTCTCAAAAAGAGGTGCATGCAGTTCCCATTCTTTCATTTCGTTTTTCTGGTTCCCTGTCATCAGTTAAACTCTCGGATCTTTCTTCACACCGGCCGAGCCTCCTTGAGAATACGGCGACGAAGGAGCCAATAGAGTCCATTCTCCGTTACCACATCAACCTTGCACCCGAGCAAATCTTGTAAATCGGCAACTAGTCCACCCATATCCAGTAGGTTGCGTCCGGGATCCATATCAACCAGAAAATCAATATCGCTCTCCGCCCTTTCCTCGCCTCGCGCTACAGACCCGAAAACTCACACATTTCGAACTCCATGAACAGCGGCGATGCGAAGAATTCCTCCGCGTTTTTCTTTCAGGTTTACATCCAAAGTCACAGATTTTTCCCTTCTTTAGCTCTTCAGATGGAAAATCTGGAAAGCTTTTCTCTTATAAAACTCTCTTTCCCATCACCTCTTCCCTCACTCATCCCGAGCACAGCGGAAACCGATATTGGCATACACCCCCTCGGGATAGGACTCGAAGCGGCTAAAAGTATAAATGCCATCGTACGAGGTACCCCAGAATCCTCCGCGCAGCACGCGTTCCTCTCCACTGGAAGGTCCCACCGGATTGTTCCCAGGACTGCTGGTGTAATAATCCTCACCATACCAATCGGCTACCCATTCATACACATTCCCCGCCATATCATGAGCACCGTACGGAGAGATGCCCTCGGGAAAATTACCCACAGGGGTCGCCTCGTCGATACCAGTATTGTAGAAATTCGCCTTTTCTCCCTCCGCATCCCCTTCATTCCCCCACGGGTACTCCCGCCCATCCGGGCCACGCGCCGCTTTTTCCCACTCAGCCTCGGTCGGCAGCCGCAAACCCGCCCACTCGCAGTAGTCATTCGCATCGTACCAGTTCACCTCTCTGACGGGATGGTCGTCCGGGTCTGATTTCTCCGGTTTTTCCGCCGTCCGAGCATAGGCATTCCAAAGCGCGTTGGTCACCTCGTATCTGTCAATGAGGAATGCATCCAGGTAAACCACGTGCTCTGGACTTTCATCCTCTGCTTCAAAAGAACCGAAGCCCATGGTGAACTCCCCTTCCGGCACCAGGACCATTTCATGCTGACTGCCGGCGGGAGTGTTAACCGTAGATATCTCTGAGACTACCCTCTGTTTTACAGTGACAACCACTTCGTCCGGCACGCTGTCCGCACTCCCATCGTTGACCACCAGGGAAATCCGGTATTCTCCCGGGGCCTCTACCATCAGCGTCGGCCGGGGATCAGTGGCGTCGCTCAGCGCCACTCCGACCGGAGCGATCCACCTGTAGGTCAACGATCCTCCGTCCGGATCGCTGCTGCCCCCTCCGTTGAGTTGGGCAGTCATCCCCTGTTCAATTTCCAGATCATCTCCAGCATCGGCGATCGGGAGATTATTTGAATCGCCTCCCTCTCCATCGATGCGTCCCAATTCAACCACAGCCCGACTGGTCTTCCCTTTTACCACGGATACGGAGGTTTCTCCCCACCACTTCACCCGGCTTCCCTTATGGGCTTCCAGTTCCACCGTGTAATTGCCTGGTTCGATGCTCAACTCCCCCACCCAATTCCCCCCTTCGCGTCGCAGGTCCTTCTCCACTGCCACGCTCTGTCCCTGAAGCGCCCGAGCCACCATTCGATCTACGCTCAGGCTCTCCGCAGATTTTGCCGTCGTTCCCACACCGTAACAAATCTCCAGAACGATCTGCCCGGTGACTTCCGAAGAGGAAGGTTTATCCCCACATCCTCCGATACAAAAAGCAAGGAAGAGAAGGCCGAAAAAGATCCTCCGTCCAAACATAGCAACCTCGATTTTTCCCGAAAAAAACTCTCGCCCCGAACGCTCAGTACTGCACCAGCACTCGCTTCCCGCGCTCTCCCAACCGCTCCGGCGACGGCAGGATCTGGGGCACCTGTTCCCTGTCCAACGGCGCTTCCAGCGCCTTGCGCGGGACCTCTCGCTCGAGATAGCGGAACAGTTCCTCCACGTTCACCCCCCTATTCCCGTCGGCATCAGCCGCTCCCCCCAGTCCCTTGAGCAGGAAATAGGAGAAGATGCCGTGCTTCAAGTCATCCCGATTATTGGACGGCTTCTTGCCCCCCGTGGCGGTGAACACCACCGTGGTCGGCCCAATCATCGGCTGTTCGATTACCGGAAATACCGGATTCATATTGAGCGCCAGGAGTTTTTCAGACCCCTCCCTGTCGTACCCGCTTGCCCCGCTGAAACAGGACTCGACAAACACGGTCACGCTCCCTGCCCCAAAGTCGCTCAGCGTCTGATACAGCTTTTCCAACCCCACCCCATTGGTCGTCTGCTCCGGCCGCACGTCGTGCGGAATCAGGTAGGGGCTTCCGGTAGAGAGATCGGGAAATCCATGTCCCGCCAGATAGACAAAGATATCTGTCTTCCCCGCCTCCTCGGCATTCCGCAACCGCTTTTTGAGCCACCCCTGGTTGGGCGTTTCCCGGGGTTCGAAGATGTAGTCGAACTCCGCCTTGGTGGCGTCTTCGTTCATGCGCAGCATGATCCGCTCTTCCGGAATCCCCAGCACATCCCGGCAGTAGCGGAAGAAGGTCCTGGCGTCTCGCGTTTTGTAGGTCGCCGGAAAAGTGTATTTGTATTCCTCGATTCCGAATATGATGGCGATGCCGTTTTCCAATCGGGTCTGCGAATTCTGGGGGATCTCCTCTATGTCGATCAGATCTGTCTTCACCATGGAGATCGACCCCGCTTTTTCCTGCACCGCCGCCACGGCCAGCACCGCTTCTGTCTGCACGCTCTGCCCAATGTCGAAAGAGAGTTCCTCCTCTTTCCCGAAACGACCGCTCCCCTCGTTCACCTTCAGAGTCAGACGCACCTTTTCCTCGGGAAACACCGGTGTGGTGAAAAAGTAGAACTCGATATCCTGATTGCTTCCCGAAACCATCTGCCCCAGTTCGAACCTGTTGTCGGCGTTCCCCCTCAGATCCCTGGTGTAGCGGACATCCGCTCCTTCCGGCGCCACTTCCAAAACGACCTGTTCGGCATCTCCCCCGACATTCTGCACGTTGGCGACCACTTTGACCATCTCTCCGGCCTGTATCAGACCGTCCGGACTGTTTCCCGCAAAAAACCGCCCATCGTCGTAATCCCTGACGATAACCCTGAATTCGGCAGGAACCAGACCGCGGGTGACAAAGCTGAAAGTGAAGGGGATGGTCGCTCGGTTGTATTCCTCCGTCAGTTCGACCCGCACCTCGCGGTTCCCGTCCATCACTTCCCCACCCGCCGCAAAGGAAAGGCGGAGCGTCCGGCTCTCCCCCACCGGCAGCAATCCCGCCTCCAGATATCGTTCGAAATCCAGGTGATCCATATCGCTCAGAGGCGTCAGGCGCACCCCTATCTTGCCCGGCCCCAGGCCGTCGTTGCGGACTTCCAGGACCAGCGTGCCGGTTTCGCCGCCGTCCAGCGCCCGGTTTCCCCCCGGTTCCTCGAACCGCTTTTCCACCAGCACCAGATGTGCCGGCAGAGTCGGAGCCTTCTCCGGCGTTCTCGGAGCAGGCGGTTTTTCGGGCTGCCCCAAAGGCGCGGGCGGTTCCCGTTCCGGCCCCAGGCTGATCGATCCGGGTGCGCTCCTGCCGGTCAGCTGTACCTGCGAACTGCAAGCCGCGATGAGAAAAGGTAGCACCAAATACAAGAGTTTGTTTCTCATAATCTCACTCCTCCGGATCCGGCACTTCGATGATGATCTTACCGGTATTCCCATCATCCCCTCCTCCTCCGCTCAAGGCCACCACTCCCGCAGCGCCTGCGGCCCCCGCCCCGAGGACCCAAACCCATTTACTGCCCCCCTCTCCCGGACGCACCGCTTTCACCTCGAAAACGAAGTCGTTCCCTTCGAGAGCTTCCACATCTTTGAGGGCATCCCAGACGATCTCCTTCCCCTTCCCCGGCGTTACCTCCCTGCCGACATCTCCTGAAACGGTTCGTGGAGCTTCCCCCCCCGCTTCCCCGCCATCTCGTAACAGGTTCAGAGACACCGCGTATATTCCTTTTCCAGCCAGATCGTAGGAAACATAGATCTTCTGATCCCGCACCTGGAAGCGCACGTTGCTCACTCCTTCCACGAGTGTTATCCCGCCCTGAATCGGCTGGGTCAAAAACAGCAAACAAACACTCGATGCGGCAAAAATTCTCATTGCTCGCGACATGGTCATCCCTCGACTCTTTTCAGCGTTTCCCCTTTTTGCGCACCTCGTACACCACCTGGGCCTCCGCCCGCTTATCGCGCGGGATCTGCACCATCCAGCGCATCAACTCCATCAGGGCGGCTTGCCGAGTCGGCACCTGGTTGAAGATGCTGCTCTTTTCCATTCCCTGTCCAAACCGGTGCGGTTCCCTGGTGGCGACCACCTTGATCATCTCGGTCGCCTTCTCTCTTCCCGCCGGCAGCACCACGCGGTAGCGAATGCCCATCGCTTTCTCGTCGGCATCCGGAATCCACAGCGTATCCCCGGGCACTACCAGGCGTTCCTGGCGGTACTGGTGCGGCAGGAGTACCACGACCGTATCCACAGCCGTCAGATTGAGCACGTTCAGATAGCACTTGCGAGTGGCGGTGATCGCCAGACGCATCTCCTCCCCTTCTAAAAAACGCTCCTTATTGACCGCCACCTCGACCTCGAAGTCCGGATCCGGCACCCCTTTTTCCTCCGCCACCTTCACCTGTATCCGCGCCCGGTACACAATAATGGCCAGCGGTTTTCCCGGGATCTCGAACGACTCCCATTCCGCCGGCTTCTCCTCAACGATCCGCCCCGCGCTGGTCTGCTGGCTCAGGGAGTAAAAGGCATCCCCCGTCCACTCATCGCTCTCTTCCTCCCGCATCAAGGTATGCGCCTGAACTTCAATACCCACCGCAAACATAATCGCCCGCTCACGGGCATCCTGCAGCGCCCGACGGCGGGCCTCTTCGGGAGTGATGTTCACCAGCCGGGCCTGCCCCTCCGCCTCCACCCAGCCATCCCCCAGCTTTTCCAATCGCAGGAGGCGATCTGCACTGTCCGCCCGGACGACGCTCCAAGAGCAGGAAATGCAGAAGATAAACAGACCGATCCACGCGATTTTTGAAATCATCAATTCGCTCCCGTTGCCAGGCCGAATACTTCTTTTAATTGTATTTAAATAGTTCCGAAAACCGCAAGCGAAACCTGGCGAGGAGACCTGATCTTGCGCTCGGTGAGGACGTAGTGATACTGGAATAGGTTGTCGACCCTCAGATTATACTGCAATCTCCCCAGGTGAAGTCCGACGAATGCGTCCACCAGATAGACGGGATTGTGATCCCGGTCGCACTCCGGGAAGAACCCGGAAACCCTCTCGAACTGGCTCATGTACTGAAAAGCAACTCCCCCCTGCATTTTCCCCACCTCGACAAACAGACCTGCATTGAGCAAGTGGTCCGCCCGATACGGCAGGGGAGCTTCCCCTCTCGGCACAACTCCCTGCTGGCAGTAAGGGGGGGGTATTTCATCCAGAGACAGGGATTCGACGGCATCCAGATAGGTATAGGACAGCCGCCCCCGCAATCCGTAGGGAAATGCCATCTGCTGCTCGATTTCCAACCCTCTTACCCGCGCTCTGGACAAGTTCTGGAAGCGCACAATGGGCGCCGCCCCACCTTCGGATAGATCTGCCCGTCCCTCGATAAGCCCCTGGTAGGTGTTCCAGAACAGGGCGGCATCAACGGCCATCACTCCTCCCACCACCTGTTTTATCCCCACCTCACAGGACCAGCTGTGTTCTGCTTCGAGATCCGGATTGGGACAGGCTCTGAGCCCCGAAACCAGAGCCTGTGTGTAGATCTCCGATACCGAAGGAGCGCGGAACCCCTTACCCACCGAAGCGCGCAGTGCGGTGCCCTGACGGGGCTGCAAGGAAACTCCGATCTGAGGGCTAAACTGATGTTCAAAACTGGGCTCCACCCGCCCAAAGGCGGGACAGGGTCCACTCCCGTCGTTTCCCTCCCCCCCACTCCTTCTGTGCCAGTCGTAGCGCAACCCCACCATCACTTCGGCGTTTGTTACCGGTTCGTAGACACTCTGCCCGTAGAGTCCCAGATTTTGTACGGAACGCTCTCCCCAAAATTCTTCCGGCGAGCGGACCCAATCGAAAGTCCATGCCGTGCCCACGGTCACATCCAGCCGTTCCCAGCCGGAATAATCCGCCTGTAATTCCGTCCCCAACCTGTGCCCATCGGACGCCAGGTCCCCGGCTTCCGGTGAATTGTCGAAACCGGTTCGATAGTACGATGTTTTCAACCGATATCCCAGATTTCGGCTGTGCAGGTGGTAAAACTCCGAACTCAGATTCCCCTTCCACGAAACCGTATTCGCTCTCCGATCGATCGTCGGCACCGCCAGCGGCTCCGTCCGATCCTTCCACTGGATGAATACGCCATGATCATCCATCGACCAGGTGGCTGTCGTGCGCCAATAGGTCGCGGCGGAAAATCGGTGCACACCTTTGGCAAAAATCCGGTAACGCCGAAAATCTCCGTTTTCGTGGTAACCGGTGCCACGCTGGAGTCCGGTCGACAGGAGCAATCCGGTTTCCCCCAATGTGCGGCTGTGACTGACGTCCAATCCCGTCAGATACATGGGGTCTTCTGTCCAGCGCCAGGATCGATAGGCCGGCCGATCGTATAGACCACTCACCATCCGCAATCGGGTTTCGGGTCTTTCGCTCGGTTGCCGGGTGATGACGTTGATTACCCCGCCCAGGGCTCCGGTGCCATAGAGCGCCGATCCCGCTCCCTTGATCACCTCTACCCGCTCGACCTGGTCGATCGGGATGACATCCCACTTGATATCCCCTAAATCGGCCGTCAGCAGGGGCGTGCCGTCCAGCAGCAGCAAAACCCTGCTTCCCGTTCCCCGACTGTAGCCACTCGAACCGCGGATGCTGATCTGGTTCCCCACCTCGTTCAGCCCGGAGACCTCGCTCAACGCCCCGATGAGAGCCAGCTGGTTGTGGACGGCGAGTTCCCTGGCATCGGCCACTGCCATACTGACCGGAGCCTCGGCAAAAGTCTGGGTCCGCCGGATGGCCGAGACCACCAGATTGGGCAATTCGATGGCAGCCGGCTCGAGACGTATCTCCAGTTCTTCACCCCTTCCCGCGCTCACCTGGTGCAACATCCGGGATTGGTAACCGATGAAGGAAACCAGCAGATCGTACTTTCCCCGAGGCACTCCCTCTATTTCGAACCGCCCTCGATCGTCGGTGTATCCGCCGAATTCCGTCCCCAACAGAACCACCGTCGCTCCGGGCAGCGGAACCCCATCGCCGGCATCCACCACGCGCCCGATGATGGCATCGCTTCCGCCTTCAGTCGCCCTGGTCGCGCACGGCCAGCAACTCAGCAGGCAGAACGCGCTCGCAGATATCCATGCCAGGAATCTTCTCACCCTGCAGTATCCCCAGATCGACGACAATATCGATGTCGCGGGTGACCTGTCCCCGCCTCACGGCTACCTGTCCGGGCAGCTCTTCCCCCGGAAGATAGTGACAGCCCAAAAGCGAGCTGAAATCCCAGAAACTGTCCTTCCGACGCCAGGCCACCACAACCCATTGATACACCCCATCCGCTTCGATGGGGACGAAATAATCGTAGTTCTCAGCCCCCAGTTCCACCTCTGTATCCGCTCCGGTGAGGGCGAAAAAATCCTCCAGCTGTTGGGGGACTTCCCGGTACACGGCCACGGCCACCTGCTCCACTTCATCGGGCCAGATGCCTATAAAAGTAACCCGGCCCGAAATACCGGTCGGGCCGGGCGGAGTGGCCTCCAGGCCATGGTCGCAACCAACGACCAGCAGCCAGAGAGAGACGCCGATACAGAGCGCGCATTCCCCGGCGTTCGAGCGGGAGCGGGCTTTGCTATTCCCCCTCATCCGACGACGCGGCCATCACATCGGCGATATCCCAAACCTGATCCCCGAGTTTAATCGTGCCGGTGGCCGCGAATTCAACCCCCTGGACACTTACCGTCATATCGACGACCAACGTCCCTTCCTGGGTTCCGGAGAGCTGGAGTTCCCCCTCGACAGGTATATCGGGAAACTGCTCTTTATCCACCATCAACACACCGTCGATAAACAGTTTGCTATCATTTGAATAGTTGTTGAAAGTCCATTTGTTCCCGACAATTTGGAGATCCCCTTCCTCTCCTTCCACACTCGTGGGATCGGCGAGCAATGAAGCGAAGAACGCCTCCTGCAAGCTCTGCATGAGGGCCCCGGCCAGAAAGGCGATCTCTTCGGATCCTTCTGCGAGTTCACTATCGGGACCGGTGGGCGCCTCATCGCCGTCATCTCCCCCACATCCCCAAAGGCCCACTCCACAGATCAGCAGCCCCAATCCCAATCGTTTGAACCATTTCGACATTGTCAATCTCCGCGTTTGAATGGAAACCAGTTGTATCCGAGATCGTTGCTTAAAGGTTCCCCCAAGCACAGTCTGGGGCGTTCCTTTTGCAACTTCCGCTTATATCGCCACTGCAATTATACGTCCTCAATGGCGCAGCAATTCCTGCAGCCGCTCGGGATAATTTGTCAAGATGCCGTCGACGCCGCAGTCGATCAGTCGCCGCATCTCCTCCTCGTCGTCGGCGTAGAACGGATTCACCTCCATCCCCAACCCGTGCGCCTTTCCCACCAGTTCGGGCGTGGTCATACCGTTGCCCGGCTGCAGTATCCTGCAGTCGATCGCCTGAGAGCGCCGCACGTAGCTTTCGGGAGGAGAAGTCGACAGATTGCATATCTCCAGCCTCGCCTCCACTCTGTGGGCCATGGCGAGCGACTCCTGATCGCTGGCGACAAACGCCGTTGCCAACAGATTCCGCCGCACCAGTTCATCAACAGTCGACGGAATCACCTTCTGCCGATCTTCTTCGTACGCCTTGACGTGAACATTGAGACGCATCTCCGCCGGCATCAAATCCAGCGCCTCCTCGAGGGTCAGGAAACGTTCTCCGGCAAACTTCTCGGAGAACCACCCTCCCGCATCCAGTTCCTTGATCTCCTCCAGGGACATCCTCGCCACCCGGCCGCTTCCGTCCGAAGTTCGATCGACCGTCCCGTCGTGAATGACCACCATTTTTCCGTCGACCGTCAGGTGGACGTCGAGTTCGATCATCTCGACTCCCAGGCGAATCGCCTCCTGGAAGGCGGGGGCGGTGTTCTCGGGGAAAGTCCCGGATGCCCCCCTATGGGCGACCACGGTCACCTCGCGCATCACAATTACTCCTCTCGGGGATTCAGGGTATGAAGCTGGTCTTCTCGTCTACGCTCAGCACGAAGGCGGCCAGCAGCTTAGAAGTATTCTCAAGATCTTTGAGCGACAGGATCTCCACCGGCGTATGCATGTAGCGCAGGGCCACGCTGACCAGGCCGGTGGCCACTCCCGCCCGACTGAGCTGGATGGCATTGGCATCGGTCCCCGTCCCTCCCGCCTCCGCTTCTATCTGGTAGGGAATGTCGTTCTTCTCGGCCACCTTGACGAGCATGTCGAAAACGACCGGGCTGACATTGGCCCCCCTGGCGATCACGGGCCCTTTTCCCAACTGGAGATCGCCCACCTTGCGCTTGTCCACATCCGGATAGTCTGAAGAATGGGTGACATCGATGGCGATGCCCACCGTCGGATCGACGCCGTAGGCGCTCGTCCGCGCCCCCCGCAGCCCGATCTCCTCCTGCACCGTCGCCACCGCGTACAGACCGGCCTTCGCCTTCTTGCGGCTCTGCTTGACCAGACGCAGTGTCTCCGCCGCGACGAACGACCCCATCCTGTCGTCGAAGCCGCGCGCCACGGCCAGGTCGCCCCGAAGCATTTCAAAATTGGGATCGTAGGTGATCGGATCCCCGATGTCGATCAGCTTCCTGGCCTCCTTGCCGTCCTTGGCGCCGATGTCGATCCACAGTTCGTGGATCTTCGCCACCTTGTCGAGATCGGACCCGCTCATCAGGTGGATGGCCCGTTTGCCGGTTATCCCCAGCACCTCTCCCTTCTTGGTGTGAATGCGCACCTTGCGCCCGGGGATAATGCCCGGGTCGAATCCCCCGATGGTGTGGAAATGGATGTAACCGCTGTCGGTGATATGGGCCACCTGGAAACCGAGTTCATCCATGTGACCGGCCAGCATGATCCGGGGGTTCCCTTTCGCATTGAGCACGGCGATGGCATTCCCGTGCAGATCGGTCTCCACCTTGTCGGCGTATTTCTGCATTTCCGCCTTGTAAACCTCCCGCGCCGGCCCTTCGTATCCAGAAGGACTCGGCACCGCCACCATCCCCTCGAGAAACGCCTTCGACTCCTTGCGCATATCGTTCATCCTTTCTCTTGTAAAATTGAATTATGTCCTGTTATCTCTCCATTATCACGCGCGGGAAACAGCCAGGTTCCGAGCCCGCATACCGCCCCATTCACCATCAGCCCGACCGCTCCGGCGTGAAACCCCCAAACCATGCGATGTCCCGCAAATGTAAGGATCAGGGCAAGCGTCAGCCCTGCGAGAAGCCCAGCCAGCGCCGTCTTCGCTCCCAGTCGCTTCCAATAGAGCCCAAGGAAGAAACAGGGTACCACCTGAATCAGCATTTCGAACTTCAGTTCCAGCAGCCGCACCAGGGTCTTCTCAGTGCTGATGGCGACTACCACCAGAATGGCGATGATACCCCAGGAGCTGATCTTCCCCACCAGCGTCAGTTCCGCCTCTCTGGCATCGGGTCGAAAATAAGGCTGGTAGATGTCCCGGGTAAACATGGAGGAGATCGACAGCAGCGCCGAATCCGCCGTCGACATCAGGGCAGCCAGGGCCGCGGCAAAGACCACCACCACGAGCCAGTATCCCAGTTCCGAACTGGACATGATCACGGCGCAGATCCGCGCCAGCACCTGATCGCTTTCCACCCTGCCCAGACCGGGCATCACGACAAAAGCCGTCAATCCGCAGATCAGGGCGATCAGAGTGGTGGTCAGCGGCATGAAGGCCATGATCGACAGAGAGCGCTTCAACGCGCGCAACGACTTGCTGGCGTAGAGCCGCTGAATCGCCTGTGGATAAATCGCCGCACCGCACCCCAGGAGCAAAATGTAGCTGATCCAGGTATTGCACCCTTCCAGCGAGGGCACCTGGACCTTGGGGGGGTCCAATTGGCTGATCTTCTCCACCACGGCGGGAAATCCCCCTCCCAAATCCGGAATGAGGAAGACCAGAATGAGGAAACCGGCGAGCAGCACAATTCCCTGAAGGACGTCGGTCCAGGCCACGCTGCGCATCCCCCCCAGCGTCTCGTACACCACCATGATGATCGCCAGAGCGACGATTCCATAGGCCGAGGGCACGGCTCCGTTGGTGATCCCCTCGACCGCCGCTCCCATGGCCTTGAGCTGGGCCAGGGTGTAGTTACACAAAGCGTAGATCATCAGGGCAGTGCTGATCAGAGTGAGCAGCCGGGACTTGAAGCGATGGGTGATGAAATCCCCCGGCGTAATGAACTCCTCCCGGCGTGCAAGCGCCACCAGACGGGGGGCGAAGAGCTGGTAACCGACGATGATAGAAAACATGAAGAGGACCGAGACGGTCCAGGTAAACCCTATTCGATACGTCTTTCCGGTATACCCGAACAAGGTATTGCCGCTGTATTGGGTGGCGTAGAGCGTCAAAAAGAGCACCACCAATCCCATCGAACGACCGGCCAGATAGAAATCGGCCATGCTGTTTCCCTGCCGGCGCATCCGCCCTATCCAGCCCACTCCGATCATCGACAGCAGATACAAGCCGATGAAGATAAGGGCTCCCTTTCCAAAGACCAGCTGACCCGTTTCCGTTCCCATCAGGCGTCCTCCCCCACTCCCCGCCAGAACCGCTGTATGACCCAGACGGTCCAGATCGCCAGCACGAGTATGGCTGTCAGCGAAACGGCCACCCACAGAGGAAAACCGGCGACCAACGGTCCCCGGTATCCGGCCGGCCAGTACCAGGGAATGGCCACCGCGTAGAGGAACAGGTAGACCCACCAGATCCAGCCCACCTTGCGGGGCTCGCTTATCAGTTCGGGATAGGTTTCGCGCGCGCTATCTTCGCTTCCCATGGAATTTTCCGTCCTGGATCCTTTCGGTATTTCCCAACCCCCAGTAAAACCCTTCGCACGCCCCTCAATATGCTTCAAAAATCTATTAAACACAACAAGATCAGCGATCGGGAAAGCTTCGGCCAACTGCTCCTCCCCTCCCCCCACTTCTCTCCTTATGCGTACACTCCATATTGCAAACACGCCGCAAAATAGGCATCGATATTCTCCCTGGGCGTCCCCTCGCGAAAGGAGTCTGAACTGCCGATGATGAACCCCCCTCCCGGTTTGGCGATCTCCATCCCCTCGCGCACCGTCTGCTCCACCAGTTCGGGCGTGCCGTGCTTGACCACATAGAGCAGATCCACGTACCCCTTTATAGTCGTCCGCTCCCCAATCACCTCTTTCGCCCGGACCAAATCGAAATCCCCCACCGGCGGCGGCGTGCAGGTTTCCAGCACGTCCACTCCGGCCCCGGCGATCATCTCCATGGTGTCGTTCAGCTTACCGTCGTCGTAATAATCGTAGAGCCCCCCATACTTATGGGTCAACTCCACGTGGTCTCGAATCTGCGGCACGAATACCTCGGCGAAGATGGCCGGCGACCAACCCGCCGACAGCGAGTTGAAATACCAGCTCCCGAAGATAAATTGCACGCCCCCTTCCAACGCCGCTTTTATCTGCTCCAGCGAGCGCCGATGGAACAGATCTATCAGTTCGTCAAAAAAAGACCTGTTTTCGTAGTAGTCGACCATCAAATCCTGCATATCCCGCGCATATCCCGCGTTGTGGTCCAATCCGCTGCGCACGCAGACCATGACTACTCCCCTATCCCCTATCATCCCCTCGGGCTCCCGCAGAAAATCGAAGTCTCCGTTCACCGGATGCAGGATGCACTTCAGCGCCTCCAGATCCTCCGGCCCTTTGACCAGATGCTCGGTCCGAATCGGGTTCGGCGACACCCCGTACTCCCGCCCATCCGGAGGTACCACAATCCGATCGGATAGCTTCCCAGCCGGGGTGTGGAACGTCCGCTCCACAATCTCATACGGCTCTTCGCTGTATCGCCGTTGCTCCACTTCCACGTCGGGCAGGTCGTATTGGTCCGCATATGAGTTCACATAGTTCGGCGTTCCATCCCCGACGATGTGCATCAGATCCATATCCGGCAACTTTTCGAGCTGGGTCGCCAAGCTCGCATCCCCGAACTCCGCCTTCTGCCAGGCCTGGACCCGGGGAGATATCGGCACCCGATCCGGTTCCTCGTGCTTGATGGTCGCCAACAGTCGCTCGCGGCCGGTCATTTCGGCCATCCCATTTCTCCTTTCAGAGGCTCAATCGACGGGCAGATCGACGCAATGCCCACTCTTCATCCCCTTCCCCTCCACTTCTAAATCCCAACGGCCAAACGGCGGATCAGTACCGGCGACGACCCTCCCCCGATGGCTGCGGATTTCCACCGCCCAATCTCCCCGCTGTACTACCTGCGGCTCCTCTTCTCCCGCACGGAAGGCGGTCAGAACCGCCATGTAGGACTCTCCCGGTCCCGCATGGGCGCGAAGCGTTAGTGCGCGCTCCCCCATCGGCCCGAGTTCGATACCCGGAGGAGCAGTCCAGGCAGCCCCTCGCCACCAGTGCATCGGCAGCCTGGGTTCGTCGAAGCCCTGGTGGGAAAAAGCGGCAACTTCCAGCTTCGGTTCAACCGGCTGGAGCATCGTCATCTGCAGATCGACCCCGAACTGCCCCTTGAAGAGAGCGCACCCTTCGGTCGTCCGCACTGAATCTGCCAGCACCTGCAGGTTCCAGTCGGTCGGCAGGTCACCGTCGATCTGATCCAGCAGGATCACCGTTTCCATGGCGTGGACGTAGATCACATGACGTCTCCAGACCTGCTCCTCGACTTCCCGCACCTCCCCCATCACCTGTCTGAAGTCGAAATCCCGCTCCCGCACCGGCCATTCGGTCTCGCTGTACAGGCGGGAGATGCGCACTTCCCCACAGGCGAAATCCAGCCCCTCGGCAAAATGCCGGCTCACCAGCCCCCCCCCTCGCGGCGGCCCGTCGGCGGCGTGGTCCATGCTGATCCGGTTGTGCAGCCAGGGATGGGCGTGGAAGTTGGGATTGTACTGGCAGCCAAAATCGGTCAGCAGCGGCTGGCCGAAGGCGTACCAGATCAAACTGCCCTCGTCGTTGTCGTAATGCCCCGTGCTCTCCCCCATCTTGAAGAGGAGGTACCCCTCGCTAGCATCGTCGTGCTTTGTCCTCAGCACCACGCCCAACCCCTCGTGCACCCTGCTCTCCAGAAAACGGGACTCCTCTTCTGCCGGCAGTTCTCCGTCCAGCAGGCACAGCGGCTGGCTCCAGATCAGGTCCTGGGAAAAGTCGTGCAACGAGAAGACAAAACTCCCCCCGCGCTTCCAGGCGGCCATCATGCGAGCGCTAAAATCGGGATCGCTCTCTGCGGTCAATCTGGCCACCCAGGCAAAATACGCCTGCAGGCTCTGGCTCCAACTATACGCGGTGACGTGGCCGATGGTCGGCAGCATGCGAAATCCGCAGCGGGGATCAATCGGCGTCTGGATCGCCGCCAGGAATGCGAACGACTTCTTGACAATTGGATCTTCCACCAATCCCCAATCTCCCCGCGATCCCAGCGCGACCTGCACCAGCAGCGCGTAGGCCAGCACGCACAGCTGATAGGTCGCCGCTTCGCTGCTGCACCCCGAGAAGAGATGGTAATCGCACAAGAACCGACGCATCTCCCCCACCCCCGCCTCGATCCACTCCTCCTGCCGCGGATGCCCTTTCAGCAGGACCGCCCCCAGCACCCGAGCGCTGACCACGTCCGGATGGAAATTGGGATTCCCCCGGTGAATCCCACTCCCGGTAGCCGGCCAGGCATCGTCGGTACAGCTCACCTCAGCCACAAAGGCCAACCGACGTAAAATCCGCTGCCGCTCCCCTGCGGAAAACGCTTCACTCCCCAGCACCAGATCCAGGTTCAAAACCAGGGAGCGCCAGCGCCTCGCAAGGCCGATGCCGACCGCTCCATCCGTCGATGGCCCGTATTCCAAAAGCAGCGAGACGATCTCATCCAGCTCCCGGACCAGTGGCTCCTTTGCCCTGCAGGCAAACCGTTCTTCCCCGGTCGCCAGATACGCGCCGGCCATATCGCGCCCCAGCAGGCGCTGCCCCGGTTTCAGCTGGAAATCCGGACTGTGGTGGGTGGGGAACAGTTCGTCGTCCACGTGCTCCTGAAATTGTTCCCGCAACCAATCCCACTCCCCGAACTTCTGTCTCACCTCCGGCACTTCGTCCGGAGACAGCCACAAATGTGGGAAGCGAAGTCCTCCGACTCCTCCCCAGCCGAGACTCATCTGGTGGTAGTCGTTCAGACCGGGGCTGTTCAATCGAGCGTGAAAGCGGTCCAGATCCCCCGCCTCTCCCGAGGTTTGAATGTCGACTTCGCACCTATCCAGCAGTCCGAGAGCGAACCTTCGCTCCCCCTCCTGGAATGGAATCTCGGCGTCCAGATAAGCCCCCCCATTGCACATCCCCGTCCGCAGGCGGATCCGCTCGTAAGCCCCTTCTATTACAGTCTGCCCCGGACGGACACAGCCCAGATAGAGCAGGTCTCTCCTCTCGTCCTCTTGCCACCCTGCCCAAAAACCGGCCGCATCCTTCTCCCAGTTGTAGAACGGCCCCAGGTGGATTTCATCCCCCCCATCTCGATATCGCAACGCATAGACCTGACGCTTGTGATTCCCCTGCTCTCCCCTCCAAGCGGCGGGAGAGTGAGGACGCCAGTACGCCCGGGTCGGCTGAAATCTCATCCCAAAATTCCAGATGGCCTGGCCCGAAATATTCCCCTTCTGACACAGGAAAATCCGCACCGTCGGAGTCGCCGTATCGGCCAGGTATTCCCAGATGATTTCCGCACCTTCGGCAGTTCGATAAATCTGCCGCAAGCGGATGAAAACCGGCCCCGATTCGAGCAGTTCGCAGCCGAGGGAGGCAAATTCCACTCCCTCTCCCCACGATGCCCCCCCAAACCAGATCCGGTCTCTCCCCTGGATTCCGAGGATAGGTGGATCGTTCGGTCCGCTTCCCTCCCAGGTGAGACGCAGCCCCACGACCCCGTTCAGGATTCTGGCAACCCCATTTTCGACGGTCAGTTGGAGAGCTACGGAGCTTTCCTCTTCCACCTCGCAGAGCCGGTAATGGAGCATTTTTCCGGCCGCGAGCTCGGCAATGTAGTAGACTCGCTTCCCCTGACCCCCAATCTGCGCCGGAACCCGTTTCCCGTTTCCCCCAACGACGACAAACGGACCAGCCCCGACCGGCTCGTCCAGTTCGCGCCAGACGAGCTGGGCGGGCCAGTCGCTATCCAGGTATTCCGTTACCGACCACTCCGCTACCGTCTTCATCTCCGCTTCCCATCAGACTGCATTCGGACCTGTAGACATCCCCGTTTCATCTTGGGGTATGGTCCATTTTTATTTCTTTTTCCCGCCTCCGACCCAGGCGACAATCTCCGCCGTTTTCAATCGCTTCGACGAAACCCGCAATTTCCCGCTCTTGCCCGCCGCTCGATACGCCGACCGGACCCAGTTCTCCGGGAAGCCCCGTCCCGTGTTGTGCACCAGAAGTTCTCCGGGGGCACACAGAGCCACGGCAACCCGCACATCTCCGCTGCTGCGAATGGCCGGGATGAAGAGATCCTCCTCCATCCAGATCCCGTCATCTCCCAACGGCAATCGGTCGCAGTCGACCGCCGTTCGCCCCACTGCCGAACTCATCGCTCGAGCAAACAGGCAGTAGATGCCCGCCTTTCCGAGTCCCAGCAGGTGGCAGGATCGCATCTCCTCCAGGGAATTCAGATAGGCGATTCCGGTCAGCACGTCCTGAACCCGACAGGCGGCCGTGGCCTGGTTATAGGTGTGGAAGTGGCCGCTATCTCCGTTCCGCCCGCCCGTCTCGCCGCCGCTACTCGATTCCCCAACGAGAAACGGATCGATCGCCAGCACCGCGCAGCCGCTTTTCAGCAACCCGGCCACCAGGCTGCCCGGCATCCCTCTTTTGAGATCGACCAACCCTTTCTTCCCCTCCGGGTGGACAGCCAGCACCGCCGGCATCTTCCCCCGTTTCCCCCGCGGCAGAAAGAGTGCGGCCGGCACCCTCTCCTGTTGCTCCTTCCGACCGAGAATCAACCGTTCGACGATCGAGCTATCAATCTTTTCCCGTCCCATGCGCCGAACGTAGAGTTCCCCCGCGTCCACCTCTTCGACACCCAGAGCATGCCGCAACCCCGGTCCCATCTCTTTCCGGAACCGGCGCAACCCTTTTGCTTCCTTCGGCTGCATGCTCGCCAGGCTCTTTTCCGATCGCCCGATCAACGCCTGCACCACTCCATCCTGATCCAGCGCCCCCTTCGGCATCTCCCTGCGGGCAAAAACCTTCAAATCGGCATTCACTTCCACCTGGAACGGTTTCTCCTGAAATTTCCTCCCGTCCTTTTCACCGAGAAAAACCCGGCCAAAAAAAGCGTACACGGATTCCCGGCTCTCCCGATTGTAGTTGTGAGGCGCATCCACCTGGGCAAACTCGACTCGATCCCCCGCCCCATACAGGCGATAGATCTCCCGTATCGCCGGGAACTCCAACTCCGGCACATTCACCGTCCAATCCCCGGTAGCCGCTACCAGAAAGAGCGGCCGAGGCGCCATGCAGGCCCCGATCTCGACGTTGTTGATATCCAGCCGCAAATGCCCCTGGTTCTCGCAGTTGCACCCCCCCTGCATATGGGCGGAGATCATGTTGACCGGGGCAGCCGCCTGCACTCTCTCATCCACCGCCGTCAGCATAAAGGTCTGGGTCCCTCCCCCCGACGCCCCGGTGCAGCCGATCCGTTTACTATCTACCTCGGCCAGCGACACCAGAAAATCGATGACGCGGATGCTGTTCCACAGCTGCAATCCCATGGCGCCGATACCCCAGAGATTTTCCCGCCGCCCGCCGAATCCCCGGTGGTCGATCTGGCTGCTGTCCAGGTATCCGACCATATCGTAGGAAAAAGCGACGTGCCCCTGACGCGCCAGGTTGATGCACCGGCCGGCGATCGACCCCAATTCGGTGTCCTCCAGTCGACCGAGGCTCCAGTGTCCATGCGGACAGGCGATTCCGGGAAAAGCCCCTTTCCCTGCAGGTCGGTACAGATTGCCACAGACGAAATACCCGGGCAGGCTCTCGAAAAAGACCTTCTCCACGGAATATCCGTCACACTCAATGCGATCGAAAACCCTGGCTTTCAGCGGTTTCTTCTCCGGCAACGGCCACAGCCCCAAACAGGTCAGGATCTGCTGGCGGATGTGGACTGCGCGCGCTTCCCACTCTTTCAACGTCGCATACTTCCGCAGCGTCCAGACGGTATCGGTGTCCCGGGTTTCCGCCAACCGTTCGTCTCGCGGCAAGTTGCTCCCTCCGAAGAAAATTCGGGAAATATCGTGTACAGTTGTCATCGCTCTCTTCTCCCTTTATTCTGGTATTTTACAATACCTCCGGAATCCCGGGTGATGTAGAGGACGCCATCCGCATCGACGGCGATCCCCTCCTGGTCCCGCTCGGGCAGGGCATAGCTGCGCACCACCTCTCCCCCGGGCCTAACTAACAAAAATACATTTCTCGAATCGCTTATGGCGTAGATCAGAACCGTCTCTGCATCGTAGTGGAGCCCGGACAGATCGATCACGCCGGGGATGAAGTATCGGCTGATCCCCACCGTTCCCCCGTCTTTACGACTGCGCAGCGGCAGCACCACCTCGCATATGGCAGAGAGATCCCCTTCGACAGCGTCCAGATCGAACGCCTGGTTGGCGATATAGAATACCCCCCCTTCCGGGTGCCGTGCATCCGGAGCGAAGGTTATCCCCTCTATCCCCTGTCCCCCTTCCTTCATAATCTCCTTCCCCTCGAACTCCCGCTCGAGGACAAATTCCCTTTTCACCGCAAAGCTCTCCGGCTCCACCTCCAAAACCTTCTCCTCCCCCTCCACAATCAGGTAGAGCATTCCAGTCGCCGGGTCGCAGGTGACCCCCTCTAAATCCAGATCCCCAAGATGCTGCGTTTTGACTACCTTCCCATCCAACCCGAACTCCCCCAGGTCTCCATTATCTCCCACGGCGAACAGCGTTCCCCGCCCCGGATGAAAGACGAGACCGGAGGGTTCGTTGAACTCCCCCTTTTCAATCGATCCTCCCCACTGATAGGGGAAGACGATGGCCAGCGGATCGGTCGGGTTCCCTCCCCAGGCCGCCATCGGCAACAGGATGACAATGACCAGCAAAACGACTGTTTTTTTCATGAATTCGAGCTCCTCCAGTTAAACTCCATTTTTCAGTTCCCATCCCGCTCCCACAACACCGCTCTTTCCGGGTCGATCTGCGGAAAAATCTCGTCTCCGGGGCTATAGTTCCTTTCCTTACCGGCGGCCAGGTGGATCTCACTCCCCGCCCAATCCACCAGCAGAATCCAGTTCGGTCCGGTGTCCTCCACCACCCGGATTTTACCCGGTTCACTGCCCCCCTCCGATGAGATATCTTCGGGCCGCACTCCGAGCAACATTTCTCCAGGAAAACCAGGCTCCGTAGCCATCAACTCAATCCCATCACCGACGACCCACCGACCATCCACATTTTTCACTTCGAGAAGGTTGATCGACGGTTGCCCCAGCTGTCGAGCGACCACCGGGGAAACCGGCTTTCGATACACCTCCTCCGGGCTCCCGATCTGCAGAATCCGCCCTTCGGACAGCACGGCTATCCGGTCCCCCATGGAGAGCGCCTCCGCCTGGTCGTGGGTGACGTAGATCAACGGAATTCCCAGTTCCCTCCGCAGCACCGCGAGTTCGACTCGCAGCGACTCCCGCAGCTTGGCATCCAGGTTGGTCAACGGCTCGTCCATCAGAAAGAATCGGGGTCGCCGCACGATCGCCCGGCCGATGGCCACCCGCTGCATCTCTCCTCCCGAAAGGTTAGCGGAGGGCCGATCCAATAGAGCTTCGATGCGCAGCAGAGAAGCCGCCCACTCCACCCGTTCGTCGATCTCTCTTTCCTCCAGATCCCGCCCCGGCGCCCTCAGAGGAAATTCCATGTTCCGCCGCACCGTCCAATCGGGATAGAGGGAAAAGTTCTGAAAGACGAAAGCCACATCCCGATCAGCGGGTGAACGCGACGTGACATCGACGCCCTCCATCTCCACACTACCCCGATCCGGCTCTTCCAGTCCGGCGATGATCCGCAACAGAGTGGTCTTTCCCGCCCCGGTTGGCCCCAGCACCACCAGCAGTTCATCCCGTTCCAGATCGAGATCGATTCCCCTCAGTGCCTCGATGGGGCCGAACGACTTGGCGATATCCCGCAGGTGCAGGAAGGTCTCCATTACAGTCCCTTCCCGGTTTGGGGATCAAAAAAACGGAGATGTTTCAAATCGAAATTCAGTTCTATCCTTCCTCCAGCAGCAAGAGCTCCTTCCGCTCCACCCCGCATCACCAGCCGCCCGCAGGCCGTCTCCAGGTGGACGATGCGACAGGAGCCCATGTACTCGTCCATCACCACCTCTCCCCCCAGAACCCTTTCCCCAGCGGCATGAACGAATTCGGGCCGCACCCCCAGAGTCGTCTCCCCCGGGCGAACCGGGTACGGCAGCGTCAACTCCAGTTCTCCTGCCCGAAAGCATCCATCCGCCACTTCCCCCTCCACGAAGTTCATCCCCGGACTGCCGATGAAGTGGGCGACAAAGAGGTCGGCCGGCCAATCGTACACCTCGCCAGCCGGTCCGTTCTGCCTGATCTCCCCTCCCTCCATGACCACCACCCTGTCGGCCAGACTCATCGCCTCCTCCTGGTCGTGGGTGACGTAGATGGTGGTCACCCCTGTCTCGAGCTGCTGCGTCCGGATCAGTTCTCGCATCTCCAAGCGCAAGTCCGCGTCCAGCGTCCCCAGCGGCTCGTCCATCAGATAGAGCTGCGGCCTCCGGATCATGGCGCGCGCCAGAGCCACCCGCTGCTGGTCTCCTCCGCTGAGCTGTTGCGGATAGAATCCGCTCAGCGCACCCAATCCCAGCCGTGTCACGACGTCATCCACCCTCCGCTTCAACTCTCCTTTCGACACTCCGATAGTTTCCAGAGGAAAGGCGATGTTCTCACGCACCTTCATATGGGGATAAAGGGCGTAAAATTGGAAGACGAAACCGATATCGCGCGCCCCGGGTGGCAATCCGGTGATCTCCTCCCCGGCGACCGAGATAACCCCACCCGTCACCTCCTCCAGTCCGGCGATCATGCGCAATGTCGTGGTCTTGCCACACCCCGAAGGCCCCAGCAGCACCACGAACTCCCCCGCTCCACAGGTCAGATCGATCCCCTTCACCGCCTCGGTGCCGTCGGCGTAGACCTTGCGCAGCCGTTCCAGCGCCAGGAAGCTCATCGCCGCTCCAGTTGCATGTGCGAGGTGACGATATGGAGCAGGGTGAAAAGGGCGGTGGCGAAGAAACCGGCGCGCAGTCCATCGCTCCACCAGGGCTGCAGCATCAACCCCACGCCGACCACCATGCCGACCTGTGCCAGTCTGTCGAGCCAGCGCTTCATCGCTTGATCGTCCCGAAGGTGACCCCGCGCAACAGATGCCCCCGCACCAGCACGGTGAACAGCACGATAGGCGCCACAAAGAGCAGCACTCCCGCCCCTATCTGCGGCCAGGGCAACCCCTGCACGTTTCCCTGCAACCCGGCGAAGTAGACCGGCACGGTCACCGCCTCCTGATTGTTCAGGGTCATGGCGAAACCGAACTCGTTCCAGGCGGAAATCAGACAGAAAACCGCGGTCACCGCCATCCCCGGTGCCGCCTTGGGCAGGATGATCAGGCGGAAGGCCTGGAGGCGCGAATACCCGTCGACCAGGGCCGCCTCCTCGTACGCCTGCGGAATATCGTCGATAAACCCCTTCATCAGCCATACCGCCAGAGAGAGGTTGAAGGCGGTGTAGAGCACGATCAGCCCCAGATGGCTGTTCTGCAGGTCGAACTCCCGGTACATCATCAGCACCGGCATGACCACGGTCAGCGGCGGCAGGAAGCGGGTGGAGAGGATGAAAAACAGCCAGTCGCGGCTGCCGGCGATGCGGAAGCGACTGAAGCCGTACGCACAGCAGGTGCCTATAACCACCGAGGCAAAGGTGCTCAAAAGCCCGATGAGGACGCTGTTGCCCAGATAGCGAAAGAAGCTGTATTTCGCCCCCGCGTAAGCCTGGTTGAGCTGCCGGTAGCCATCCAACGTCGGCCGGAAACGGACCGACTGTGGATCCACCTTCTCACTCGCCGTCGGCAGGAATTTGGCCTGCACCCCAATGCTGGCGCTCCGCGTCTTAAAGGAGGTCATCATCAACCACCCCAGCGGCAGCGCCGCGATGCAAAAATAGACGCCGACGAAAACCCGGATCAGGATTCTCAACCGGCCACCTCCCCCTCCTTCTGCTGCAACCGGTCCATGTAGCGCAAAAAGACGCTGGCCAGGGCGATGACCAGCACCAGCACCACGTAGGCGTAGGCGCTCCCCAGCCCTACCGATCCATCGCGGAACATCACCTGATAGAGCAGCGCACTCAGCGTCTGGGTAGCCGGGTCGTTGGGGCCGGTCACCGCCATCACCAGATCGAACTGCTTGAGCGCATCCGTCGCCCGAAGCAGCACCGCCAGCCCCAGAAGGGGTCCACACATCGGCAGCGTGATGCGCCGGAAGACAATCCAGCGGGAAGCCCGGTCTATAGCCGCAGCCTCATAGATGTAAGTGGGAATGGCGTTGAGGGCGGCCAGCCCGATCAGCATCATGAACGGCGTCCACATCCAGACGTCGATCATCAGGATCGAAAAAAACTTCAAATCCGGGTCTGTCAGCCACTGCGGCTGTCCCAGTCCCAGAAAAGCCAGGATCTGATTGAGGACTCCGTAATAGCCGTTGAGTACCAGATTCCAGAACAGTCCCATGACCGCCTGCGGTAGCATCATCGGCACCAGCAGGAGAGTGAGCAGCAGGGGTTTACCCCGGAAGCGTTCCTTGAGCCCCAAGGCCAGGCCGAACCCGAGGATCAACTCGAAACCCACCGCCAGCAGCACGAACAGTCCGGTGGTGCGCAGTGCGGCGGCGAAACGGGGGGCGGAAAAGACTCGACCGTAGTTCCTCCCCCCGACAAAGCCGAAGGAACCACCAATCAGTTCGGCGTCGGTAAAACTGAGCAGGATGCTGTAGATCAGCGGGAATATGTTCAGCCCGATGAGAATCAGCAGCGCCGGCCCGACAAAGCCAAACTTGAGCCATTTTCCCTGTCCTTCCAAGCCTTCCTCCTACTGTAGCAGAAAGACCCGGCGGAATACCTGCTCGTGTCCCGCGGCCAGAGCGTCCAGAGCCTCCTTGGGAGAACGCCTCCCGTCGAGCGCCTCCCCCAGATGGCGCTGCGCCACCGACAGCAGCTCGTTGTAGACCGGAACGTTCCAGAAGTCCCGCACCAGATCCATCGACTCGGCAAATGGCCTATTGTAAGCCGTCGCGCCAGCAAACTCCGCGCTGGAGAGGATGGAGGTGTTGGCGGTGAAACCGGCCGGTTTCTGGACCCACTGCCGCTGGATCTTCTCCTGCAGGAACCAGGCGATGAACTGTTTGGCCAGTTCCTGTTGCCGCGAAGAGACCTTGGTCGAGATACTGAAACCCTGCCCTCCCAGGCTGGTCACCCGGGTCTGGCCGTGCGCCGGCGCCTTGAAAAATCCCGCTTTGTCCCCCATTTCGGCGGCAATACCGGGATAGAAGGCGAAGTAGTTCATGCTCATGGCGGTCGAACCGCTCATAAAGGCGTCGAGCGACTTGCCGTAGTCGATATTGGTCCCTCCCGGCGGCGCCAGAGCCATCAAATCCTTCATAAACTGCAGCGCCTGCACCGGCCCTTCCGCATTGGCGTAGCCGTCGACGCGATGCTTTTCCTCGTCCCCCCAGGAGCCACCCCAACCCCACATGAGCACCTGGTATCCCATGGTCAACGAATCGTATCCCCGCCCGGTCAGCAGCGCGCACCCGTATACCTTCTCCTCCGGTCGAGTGAAAAACTCCGCCACCTCCTTGAACTCGGCCCACGTCTCGGGCACGGCGAGTTGGCGACCGTATTTCTCCTGGAAAGCCGCCATCTCGGCCGCATCCTCGAACCAGTCCTTCCGATACGCGAAACCAACGGCATCCGTCTCGCACGGAGCCGCGAAATACCGGCCGCTCCCCCCCGGATATTCACACAGGTAGCGCAGAGCCCGGGGATGGATGGTGCCGATATCGACCGCCTCCGGCAGCCAATCGGTCAGATCCAGAAAGAGTCTCTTGGTCGCCCCCCGCCCGATCCACTGGCTGTCGCCGACCACGATGTCGAAGTCGGTCTGGTTGTTGCCGAAATTGAGGAAGACCTGATCCTGGTAGGAACTCCACGGAATCTGGTGCACCACAACCTCGATCCCCGTTTCCTTCTGAAATACCTTTCCCAGTTCCTGCAGGCCATCCGCCGGCGCCCACTGGGCCCACCAGATGGTTATAGATTTCTCCCCGCTCTCTTGCGGCTCCTCCGTCGCGCACCCCGACAGTCCAAATAGCAACAGAACCACTCCCAGTAGCGAAAAGGCAGTTTTCATCGCCCCTCTCCTGGATTCAGAAATTAAAAAGTATTTATAAAACAATTATTTACAATAAAAATAAGCTTTCTGCCATTCGCCCATTACGGGATCCGCCACAGCATCCTACTTCTCCGGCCAGGCGAAATCCGCTTTGAACTCCTCCCGTCCCTGGATATCGAGCTTTATCCTGAACAGCCCCCCACCCCGATAGCTCCGATTGTAATCCTCCCAATCGTAGCCGGCCGGATCCATGTCGCTGCCCGGTTCGCATTTGTAAGCCGCCGTGGTGAAGTAGAGTTCGTCCAAATCCTTCCCCCCAAAAGCCACGCAGGAGGTCTGCTTGGCCGGGGTCTGGATACGGCGCTCCTCCTTGCCGTCCGGATCGAAACGGATGATGCAGCCACCAAACCAGTTGGCGCTCCACACAAACCCTTCGGCGTCGACCGTCATCCCATCCGGCACCCCTTCTTCATCCGGCAGCTTCACAAAAATCCGCCTATTGCTCATTTGAGCAGTATCCGGTTCATAGTCGTATGCATAGATCTCCCGGACCGCTGCGTCGGTGTGATACATGGTCTTCAGATCCGGCGAAAAACCCATGCCATTGGTGCACCAGTACCCCTCGCCGACAATCTCGATAGTGCCGTCCGGATCGAAGCGATAGAGCTTTCCCGGCTTATCATCGAAATAGGTCCCCCCATAAGCTCTCCCTCCAGGCGCCCCGATCACGTCGTTGAAGCGCAGCACCTCTCCCTGGAAGCTCTCGTGAATCCGCACCCACTCCTCGTCCGATTTCCAGAGCAGCACTCCTTCATAGGTGAAGACCAGATATCCTCCCTGGCGGTTGAGCACCAATCCGCCGACGTTGAACCCGTCGTGGATCTGGCTATTTGTCTCCGTCTGTGGATTATATTCGAACAGCCGACCGGTCTCGATATCGGTCCAGATCAGCTTCTGTTCCTCCGGATTCCACAGCGGCCCTTCCCCGACCACCGCCCCTTCTTCCGCAAGTTTCTCAATTTCATACATATCGCCTCTCCTTCAAATGGCCATTGGGATCGAGATGCCAAATTGCTTAGCGGATTTCCCGGCTCGTGCGGAATAACAGCGCGTACTTCCCTCCAGATCCATTTGGAGGGATCTCATTTCCCGTCTGAGCAGGCGGTAAGATAACCATTATCAACAGGCCCACCAAGTTCCTTTTAAGTTGACAATAGCCCCTTTTACAACCTATGGTAAGGGCTGATACCCCCCACAGGAGGAAGGCCATGTTCATCCAGGATCAACTCCCCGCCGACCGGGTCAACGACGAAAATCTCAGCTTCTACAAAGCGATTGGAGTCGACTATCTAACCGTCTATCCCCCACCGACCTTCCACGACATCGGGGAGATGGCCGATTATTTCATCAAAATCAAGAAGTTAGCCGAATCTCACGGCCTCCGGTTTTACAATGTTGCGGTAGGTGGTCCGGACGAAATCACCCTCGGCCTGCCCGGTCGGGACGCTGCCATCGAACAATGGTGCAATCTGCTCCGCGCCCTGGGTAAAGCCGAGGTGCCGACCCTGGGATACAACTTCAAACCGGTGGGCAACTTCCGCACTACTTCCGCAACAGGCCGAGGCGGCGCCAAGTACAGCACCTTCGACTACGAGGAATACGCCCTGAATCCCCCACACTATCCCGAAAAGGAGATCGGCGAGGAGGAACTCCGCACCAATCTGGAGTACTTCCTGCGCTGGGTCGTACCCGTAGCCGAGGACTCCGGAGTGACCCTGGCCCTGCATCCGGACGACCCACCCATCCCCAAGCCAATGGGAGGGGCCGCCCGCATCGTCTCGACCCTCGACCAGTACGAGCAGATCTTTGATCTGGTTCCCAGTCCCGCCAACGCCATGCTCTTCTGTCAGGGTTGTGTGGCCGAAATGGGCGAGGACGTTCCCGCAGCCATTCGCCGCATGGGCGGCAAGGACAAGATCGTCTACGTCCACTTCCGCAACATCCGCGGCAATCCGCGCAGCTTTCGGGAGGTTTTCGTCGACGAGGGTCAGGAAGATATGTTCGAGGCGATGCAGGCCTATAAAGAAACGGGGTTCAACGGCCCCTTCATGATGGACCACACCCCGCAAATCCCTGGAGACCGGGAGGCCAGAGAGGGCCATGCCTTCGCCGTGGGCTACATCCGCGCCATGATCCAGGCGGTCTACAGATAGAGCGCAATCCCTTTACATCGAAAGCAAAAGTTCCATTGCTTCGGAAATTCCCGTAGAACGGAACCCGGATCTTTTGATCCGGCCAAACCTTCAATCCTCTGTATGAGGAGTCATAATGCCATGAAAATAACCGACGTCACCGTCCAACTCGTCCAGTCCGACTGCGGCCGTAAGTGGACCCACGTCCACGTCCATACCGATGAGGGAATCACCGGCATCGGCGAGGGCACCTACAGTCACAAGGAGCGGGTGGTCGCCGCCATGGTCATGGATTTGAAGGAGCACGTGATCGGCCGCGACCCGTTCGCCAGCGAACAGATCTACCTCGATCTGTACGCCGGAGCGCGCACCGGCTACGGCACCGGCGGAGTGATGTTCACCAGCGCCATCTCGGGCATCGACCAGGCACTGTGGGATATCAAGGGCAAGGCCCTCAATGCCCCGATCTGTGCCCTTCTGGGCGGTCCCCGCACGGCCAAAGTGCCGGTCTACGCCCACTTCGGCGGGCGGGAAATACCGGCCATGATAGATAGCGCTCAAAATATTCTTGCGCAAGGATTTACCGGAATTAAGTCAGGAATCTCCATATTCGACTCACAGGGTCCGAAGATCACCCGGGAAGAGCTTCGGAAGATCGACGAGCGCTACGCCGCGCTGCGCCAGGCGGTCGGCGAAGATGTCAAAATTATGGACGATCCCCACGGTTTGTTCGATCCCCCTTCCGCTCTGGAGGTCGCCCGCCTGCTGGAGCCCTACCGTCTCCTCTTCTTCGAGGAGCCCACACTGCCCGAAGATCCGCAGGGGTACGCCCGGGTGCGCCAGGCCACCTCGACTCCAATCGCCGGTTCCGAGCGACTTACCAGCAAGCGGCGCTACAATGAATTTTTCTGCGCCGGCGCCGTGGACGTCGCCCAACCGGACATCGTCTATATCGGCGGCATCACCGAGATGAAGAAGGTCGCCACGCTAGCCGAAACCTATCAGGTGGTGATCGCCCCGCACAACACCAAGGGACCAGTCGGCATCATGGCCGCCGCCCACGTGATGGCCTCGATTCCGAATGCCCTGATTCAGGAATTCCTCGCTCCGACTGTGATCCCCTGGCGCAATGAGGTGCTGAAGGATCCTCTGGTGCTCGAGGACAGTTGCCTGGTGGTGCCGGATCGGCCCGGACTGGGAATCGAGTTCGACGAAGAGGCTCTGAAGGCGCACGTGGTGGAGTGAGGTTTTAGTGGGAATATCGGGAATATTGTGGAGGGAGTTCTGCGAGTGAAGGGGGGATATCCGCACTCCGGGCGGCCCCAAAACTCGCCCTTGGGGCCGCAGTCACCTGGGGCAAAGAAAAAACCGGAGCTGAACGGATCGAGTTCAGCCCCGGTATGTTATCCCAACTGTTTTCTCAGCGGATCAGCTAGTTTCTGCTGCCGCTTTGATCGCCTCCCCCATCTTGCGAACTTTCGCCCTGGTATTGTCCGGATGGGTGCCGATCAGCACGCTGCGGCTGAGCACGTCGAGCGAATCCTTGCACATATCATCGGTGTACTTGATCTTCGCCTTCTTGTTGGCCGGGATCTTGAACGGATCGAGCGCAGGGTGATGGGCTCCCTGGTAGCGCATGATCGGATCCCAACGGGTGTACACGTGCCGGCCGGTGTCCATTGGCAGAAAGGCACCAACGCTCTGGGAATGAAGCGCATCAGCGAAGGCCCGGGCCTGCTTCTCCTTTTTAAACAGGAAGCCCAGATGGGTGCCACATTCATAATCCAGGCTATTGTTTTTAATCGATTTCAGTCCGGCATCCAGCCCTACCTGAAGCAGTTCCTTCTTCTGCTCCCGCATCCGCGACAGCATCCCCTTGATGCGTCCGAGCTGCACGTTGAGGATCGCCCCCTCGGGCTCCGATCCGCGGTAGTTGTGCCCGGCGAACTGCAACTCCTCTCGCTGCTCTTCCGGGTTCCAGTAGAAGGAACAGCAGTCTACCGCCACTGAGCCCCGCTGGTAGGCGGCCTCGGAGTTGGTCACAAAAGCCCCCCCCTCACCGCACGTCATATTCTTGAAGAAGTTGAAACTAAAACCGCCGGCGTGACCGATGCTGCCCAGCATCTTGCCCTCGTACCCCCCGCCCACAGCCTGACAGGCATCCTCCAACACCAGGAGATCTTTCTTTTTGGCTATCTTCATTATTTTCTTCATGTTGCAGGGCAACCCGACCATGTGCACCGGCATGATAGCGCGGGTGTGCTTGGTGATCCTCCGCTCCACATCCTTCGGGGACAAGGTAAGAGAATTGTCCACATCCGCTATCACCGGGATCGCCCCGGCCGAGAGCACTGCCAGGGCGGTGGCCATGTAGGTATAGGCAGGTACGATGACCTGGTCACCAGGTCCTACCCCCAGACCCACCAAAGCAGTGTAGAGGGCAGAAGTGCCACTGCGGGTCATGCGACAGTGCTCCACTCCGAGGTATTTACTCCAACCCGCTTCGAAGCGATCGCACTCCCCCCCATGCCCGTAGCGAAAGATCTTGCCGCTTTCGAACAACCGGCGCAGACGCTTGATTTCGGCTTCCCCAATCCGATACATGGAAATCCTCCTTTAAATGGGAATAACGCTCGTTCTTTCCAGCTCGAGTTCCATCCAGCGCCGCACAGAATTGATCAGAAAGAGGCGCTCGGCAATGTATAAATCTTTTATTTTCAATATTTTTTCTCTGATTTCCCCACGTTCCAAAAGCTCTGCCCGGAAGGTGCCGCCCAGAAGACCCGATTCAATCGGCGGCGTCCAGTAGCGGCCGTCGATCAGCGCCACCAGATTCCCCAGACAGCACTCGGTCACCTCTCCCCGCTCATTGTGCAGAATGACGTCACCGCAGTCGGGCCGACCTTCCTGCCGGCGCTCGTAGATCTCCCTGTGGGTCGTCTTGTGAAACAAAAAGGGCTCCCTGCTGTCGATCGGCTCATCGGCCAGCGCCACTTTCAGCGGTTCCTCCCATCCTGATTCCGTCAGCAGAGCACTCTGCAACTCCACCGTCCCATCCCGGGCCAGCAGCAGGCGCACGCGTCGATCTCCTTCGAACTCCCCGCAAAACAGATTCAGCTTCTTTCCCACCTCGTCGGCATCGCAGATGAAACCGAAATACGCGGCCGATTCCCGCAGACGCGCCAGATGCCGGTCCAAAAGATAATACCCTTTGCCCGCCGCAAACAACATCGTCTCCAACAACCTGAACTCCGGCCTCCGTTCCCGGAGCACCTGTGCCTTGACCAGACACTCTTCGTACTCCCCCTCCGCCGACGAACCCCAGGTAATGCCCCCACCCACGCCGAATTCCGCTCTGCCCAACTTCCGATCGATGCAGACCGTGCGGATAGCCACGTTGAAAACCGCTTCCGGACCGGGCGATATAAACCCAATACAGCCGGTGTAAACCCCGCGCGGTGAATCCTCTACCTCGGAGATAATCTGCATGGTGCGCACCTTTGGAGCACCGGTCACCGAGCCGCAGGGAAATAGTCCCCGGAAGATCTCCGGCAGTCCTATCCCCTCTCGAAGGTGCCCTTCGACCGTGGATGTGAGCTGCCAGACGGTCTCGTAGCGCTCCGCTTCCCAGATCCGCGGAACGGTTATGCTGCCGATCTCCGCCACACGCCCTAAGTCGTTGCGCAACAAGTCGACAATCATCACGTTCTCAGCCCGATCTTTGGCCGAGGAACACAGTTCTTCTACCAGCCGTTTATCCTCTTCCGGCCACCGACCTCGAGGTCGGGTCCCCTTCATAGGCCGGGCCACCAGATGTCCATCCCGGAGGCTGAAAAACAGCTCGGGGGAAGCCGAAAGGATACAGGTCTCCTCCAGATCGAGATAGGCACAAAAACTCCCTCGCTGAGCCCGGCACAGGTCCCGATAGAATGCCCGCGGATCTCCGGCAAAATCCGCCAGCAGCCGCAGGGTGTAGTTCACCTGATAGGTATCCCCTGCGGCTATGTGCTCTCGAATTCTCCGCAATCCCTCATCGTAGGCGCTCCGGGAGATCGACGGCTTCCACTCCGAAAGGGCATACCCCCCGTTCCCCAGCCGATCCCCCGCTGCCTCTTCGAGCCGGCGACTCCCCGCTTTTGTCTCTATCCGGTTCCGGAATATCCCGAACCAGGCGAGAGGCAGTTCCCCGGGCTCCCGGGTTTCCAGCACCGAATCCAGCCCGGAGGCCGCTTCGTAGGCCAGGAAACCAGCGGCGTGCAGCCCCTTCCCGACCCCCTTTTCCACCTCCGCCAGCAAGTCAGCCACTTCTTCGGGTCGATGGGCAACCAGTTTCTCCACCAGCCCTTCAAAGGCAAAAGAGCGAGACTCCTTGCCCGATGCGAACGATTCGAACAAAACGACCGGCTCAGTCATCCCCTCCACCTCACCGGGCTACAGAGAATCGGGATCATTCTCCCTCCGCTCCTGGATTTCCCGACGGAAGAGCAGCCAGCGCCGCAGGGCCATACCCACCACCAGCAGCGCCACCCCACCGACGGTCAACGTCAGGTTCACTCCTTCCGGAGATTCTCCCAGGAGCGCAGCCAGCGCCAGACCGATCGCCACCCCCAGGAGAGCCGAGCGCAGGAGTCGCCAGTGCATTTCAGAAATTCCCCCAAAATAAATGGTCCAATGTATTCTCTAACAATATTTTAACAACCTTTCTTACATTCTATTCTTCAGGATCCAATTCGGCTAATTCAACCACCTCCCCACGCGCAGAGCTCAGCTGCACGGCCTCGATCATGGCCATGGTATGCCGCACCGACTCCCCACTGGCATCGGGCGTTTCTCTCTTCAGACAGCAGTCGGCGAATTCGGCGACCTGGTTGCGCATGCCGTCGGCGGCAACCCCCTCCACTTCCACTTCCTCCCCATCGACCATCAGCTTCTGCGAGGTGATAAACATCGACCCCAGGCTGCCGACGACGTGCTGGTCCCACGCCCCGCTGTGACAGGAGACCGTCTGCGAGAGCATGCTCACCGCTCCATTGGCGTGCGTCATCAGCGCCGAATAAGAATCGCACTGCCCCGCAAGTCGCTCCGCGCTTTCCGTCCCTCGCGCATACACCTGCGCCACCGGAGAGTCGATCATCCAGTGGAGAACGTCGTACTCGTGTGGCCCAAAGGCGTGGAGCACGCAGTTGCCCCCTTCTTCCGGATCGAGGTACCAGTGCCCCTCACCCGGATTGAACCGGCTGTAACGCCGCCGCATCTGATGCCCCACCGCACCGATCTTCCCCGCCCGGACCATTTCCCGCACCTTCCGGTAAATCGGCCAGTAGCGGAGCACCTGTCCCACCATCAGCAGCTTCCCCGCCTCTTTACTGGCGGCGATCATCCGATCGCAGCCGGCCAAGGTCAGCGCCATCGGTTTTTCCACCAGCACGTGTTTCCCAGCCTGAGCTGCGGCCACCACCTGATCGACGTGCTGATTGTGCGGCGTGCACACGTGGACTGCCTGGACCGATTCATCTGCCAACAGTTCATCCAGACCCGCGCAGGCGCGTCCCCCGTATTCTTCGGCCGCCGCTTGGGCCCGGTTCATATCCACATCCATAACCGCCGCTATCTCTATCTGTTCCAGCGCTTTAATAGCCTCCATATGAGACCGGGCGATATTGCCGGTACCGATAAAGCCAACCGATAGTTTGTCGCTCATTGCCATTTCCTCCCCACATCGAAATTATTGTTTCGGAACACCGATTTCACGAAGATCAAGTAAAACGATATTATACCCGCTTGATATCTGGACCGAAGTACCGATCCATGTGCCAATAGGAGTAGCACTTGTATCACAAATCAGTGACGTAGTCTCTCAGCAAGTCCACGAGCGGATCCGCCCCGGAAGAGCACAATCCCAGCGGGTTGTGTCGGCGCCACCCCTCGGCGTATTCACAGCTTCCCGTCGCCTCTCCCAGTTCGCAAGCCAGATCTCTCATTGTGTGCAGATACGAATCGAACCCCTGGCTGCGGTCCAGCCATTCCTTCTGGCTCCGGTGGGTCGCGAGCATGTCGGTCTTCGCGTCGATGACCGAGCCGATGTTCACGCAGAAATCCGGGCTGACCGGACGGTTCAGAGGGTCCCGGTTGCCGTGCGGCTGTGCGTGATACACTGCGACATCGTTGCCTACCGGATCCCGGGGCGGGTCCACTGGCAAGTTCCGCATTCCCCGACAGAATGCGGCGCTAATTGCCAACCGACAGGCATTCATGTGATCTTCCATATAGTCCTGGGGCGACTGGACCAGGAGGATGTCAGGCGCCACCAGACGCATGACCGACGCCACCCTGGCCAGTAGCTTTTTTTCGTAGAAGATCTCGATGTCCGGCACCAGCGGCGGATGGAAGACCGCGCCGATTTTCCCGGCCGCCTCCCGCGCCTCCTCGAGCCGCATGGCCGCGATCGTCTCCGCGTCGAATTCAGCCGTACCGCACGAGCCGTTTGCGATGTTCATGTAGTGGATCTCACACCCCGCCCGACCCAGCAAAAGTAGCGTTCCCGCCATGCCAAATTCGATGTCATCCGCATGCGCAGCAACGGCGAATACCCGGCTGGCCATGTCAGTGCATTTCCACTTCGCAGGTGCCCAGACCGGGGCGATAAAAATTGAATTGCACATTGGGGTGGTCCGCCAACAACGACATGGGAACGGCCGCATCCGGAATCTTCCTGGAGATCATCAGCGCCGTCAGCCGCATGCCAAACGGATTGTCGTGATGGCCCGGGTGCCAGATCGAGACCTTCTCGGCCTTCCACGTTTCAACCGGTCCCACAGTGACCGCCTGGTGTGGAACGCTCTGCACGGCCCCGCCCCCCGATGTCCGCGCGTTCTGCATCAGCGTCATCGGGTGAAGATCCACGACCCGGGTGCCCAGTTTCCGATACTCTTCGGGAACGGGCGGAGCGTCCTGATACTTCCCCTCGCGCTTCGGCGGATCGTTGAAAGCCCAGTGCTTCACCTCTCCCTGTCCCCCCTGCATGACCACGCAGCGCGCCGTTTCCCAACTCCGCACGAATTCGGTGGGATCGGCCGCCGGGAAATGCAAATTCGCTAGGGGTATGGCCAGTTCGGGGCGGATGCGGTCGAAGCAGAGATCCATGTCGGTGCGGGCAAAGCCCAGGGGGAAATCCAGGGGAACTTCCTTGCCATCCACCACCCACTCATCCATTCCCCAGAAATGGCAATTCTTCAACGACAGACCCAATTCGTTCACCAGGCGCGCCACCAGGGGAAGTTGCTCGGTCGGTCCGATGGGCCCGCAAACTCCTGCCGGATTTTCCTCCGTGGCCTGCTGCCACGCCGTGATGTATTCCAGGGCTTCCGCCAGAAAGAAATCCTCGATCGTATCGTAGAACTCGACCGCAAATCCCTCCCGCGCCAACCCTGCGATATCCTTTTCGGTCAGGGATGCGGCCTCGTCCAGCAGTTCCCTGTTCAGGGTCGTGTAGTCCCACCATCCCGGCGCCACTTTGCTCGTATTTCTCATCGCCTGCCTCCATCTCGCTGTAGATCGAACTAGTGCACTGTAAACAAAGTTTCTGGTCTTCGGAAATCGCGTAACAATATTAATATACCGTAAGATATAGATCGCAATTTTGTCGACGTTTTCTGTTGACAAAACACTGGTTGGTAAACTGAATAATTCGCTACCTCAAACCCGTTGCTGTTCTCTCCCCACCCGTCTTCCCTCTCATTCAAATGTAGACCAAGTCGCGGAAATTCTCGACCGTGTGGAAAGTAATGATATTGCCGTCGTGGGCGGTCTTCGCCTTCTGGTTTCCGGAGCGCGAGAGGATGTGCAGATCCTCCCCATCGATCACCATGCTGGCGTAGTGCCTGGCCTGGCGCGGGTTGTCTCCTCGGGCCACCAGTCCGGCCATGCACCAGTCGATGCAGTTGCGCGAGAAATGCAGGGCCAGGATGTGCCGCTCGTTGTTTGGAAGATTGAAGCGATCGGCGGGAAGGCGCTCTGGACGGACCATACTATCGGTCGCCAGGCTGGAGAGCAACCAGTAGAGCCCGGTCCGGGGATCCTGCAGGATGTGGAAGCGCATCTGTCCTCCGGGGCAGGCGGCGTATAACATCGTCTCTCCCGAGGGCGCCCTTTCCAGCATTGTCTCCATGCTCCCATCCGCCCTCTCTTCCACCCGGGCGATACAGGCCAGTCCGGTCCCCCCGGTATGCGCCCGCATCCACAGATGAAACGTCCTCCCCTCCGGATCGTGCCAGACGTGGTCCGGATCGGTAAACTGGACCACGTTGGTCTCCAGCCAACCCGGGGGATTCATCAACCTTCCCCCCTTGCCGTCGGTCTGATCCGCGGGCCAGAATGGCACTCCGAGCAGATTCGGCTTCTCCTCGAGATCCCGAAAAACCAGCTCACTGGCAAAATTCCAGTTCTCCTTTTGGGTCAGGTCCGCGTCGACCCGTCCCCCCATGAGCACCGGCGCCATCTCACTCACAGGCCACCCCTGGTGATCGAAATGGACGCGCCGCTCCATGACCAGATAGACCTTGCCGTTGGCGTAGTGGACATTGCACGCCGACTGATGCCAGAACTGATCTTCGGTGAGTTTTGCGGGTTCCGACCAGGTCTCTCCCTCATCATCGCTTCGTATGACGCATAAGTCGCTGTCGTGTCCCAGCACGTAAACCGCTCCATCCGCCACAAAGGGGCGGGCGTGCATAAAGGGGAAGAGCGCCCGTTCGATCCAGCTTTTCCCCCGATCGTCCGACGTCCAGATCTTCCCCTGCCACGCATTTGCCCCAAACCCCCGCCACCCTTTAACTCCCTCCAGATCGGCTATCCCCGGTCCTCCCTGGTCCATAGTCGCCACCAGTCTGCCGCTCTCCAGACGCGCCAAACCGGGCGTATAGGCGTAGATCCGCTCCGGATCTGTCGATTCATACAATTGCACGAACTCGTTGGCCAACAAAGGAATAGACATTTTTCTCAAGCTCCCGGCAAAACCCATCTCAACAGCAAGTCGAACAGCGATATCAATAGCGAAGCGACTATAGTGGTCCCGAAACCACTGATCTCGAATCCGTCGATCAGCTTATCCGTGATCCACAGCAGAAAGGCGTTGATGACGATCAGAAAGAGCCCCAGGCTCAGGATGATGAATGGCAGAGAGAAAAACACCAGAACCCAGTAGATCAGAAACTTCAGAATACCATAGACTACCGCTACTCCGAGAGCGGTAGACAGACCCCGTATCCGCACCCCCGGCAGAATCTGGGCGACGATGAACACTGATAGACTGAAGGCAACCAATTCCATCAACCAGTTCATGACCCTTCTCCTCTCTCGGGAATCCAGCATAAGGCGCATCATGGGATGCTACCAGCAGAACCGGCTTTTATCGCAGATCCCGCTCTGCACAATCGCACCGGAGATCCCGACAGTGTCGGGATCTCCGCTTCGCGCCGTCCCTACAGATATCTCCCTGGTTCTTCCCACTGCGACGCCCGATCCAACGCCTCCCGCTCCTCCTCCGTCAGCTC
>Ga0257125_1000713_pt1 | contig 41045 bp, 33 predicted proteins | sample SI106_200metaG_FD_190183 | JGI IMG/M metagenome (GOLD analysis project Ga0257125, IMG submission 190183) | Marine microbial communities from Saanich Inlet, British Columbia, Canada - SI106_200 | ecosystem: Environmental > Aquatic > Marine > Inlet | place: Canada: British Columbia | collected... | reverse complement strand
TTCGGGTCTAGCGCATAAGATAAACGCCCTTATCGGACTCGCTTTCGCTGTGGCTCCGGCTGATACTGCCTTAACCTACCCTATACGACTAACTCGTTGGCTCATTCTACAAAAGGCACGCGGTCACTCGCTTCTCGCTACACTCGAAGCTCAAGTCTACAGTTTATAGTTTACAGTTTATAGTAAAGAGAATTCTTTAAAAAAATTCCTTCCGAACTATTAACTATTGACTATTAACTATTAACTTCGTTTCGAACGCAGTGAGAAACGAGCTCCCACTCCTTGAAAGTGTATAATTTCATGTCTATTTCACTCCCCTTCCCGGGGTACTTTTCACCTTTCCCTCACGGTACTTGTTCACTATCGATCTGGCACACTATTTAGCCTTAGATGGTGGTCCACCTAGATTCAAGCCGGATTTCACGTGTCCGACCCTACTCAGGATACTTCTACTGTATGGAATGCATTTCAAATACGGGGCTATCACCCTCTACGGCGGTTCTTTCCAGAACCTTCTTTTATACAGACCATAAAGATATTGAAGTCCTACAACCCCGGCCGAAGCCGGTTTGGGCTCTTCCCAGTTCGCTCGTCGCTACTACGGGAATCTTTATTAATTTCTTGTCTCCGGCTACTGAGATATTTCAGTTCGCCGACTTCCCTTTCTGTACTTAATGGTTTTGGGTACAGAATATCCCATAAATGGGATAGATTTCTCCATTCGGAAATCTCCGGATCATCGCGTGATTGCTCGCTCCCCGAAGCTTATCGCAAGCTTCAACGTCCTTCATCGGATATGCCAGTCAAGGAATCCGTTATACACCTATATGTAACTTTTTTTGTTCCTGTCATAAATGACAGGACTCAGACTTGTTCATCTTTCGATGCGCAAATTGCAGAAAGCACTTTGCGTTTTGGCTCTGAACACAGGAACAGAGAATTAAAAATTCTCAAATGTTCAAAACCGTTTTTTAAATTTAAACCGATACGAAAAAAATCGATTTAAAAATTTGAATTTGAATTTGTGTAAATCTATTGGCTAAAATAGATCTACGTTTTTACCGACATGTGAAAGAACATTTTTACTACTTCCCCAAAGGAAAGCCGAGCGATTGTAAGAACTTCCACACATCTGTCAAACTTTTTTATTGGAAAATTCACTTATTGTAAAAATCTAATTTTTATGCAATCCTCTGCGCCGAAATAAAGTTTGATTTCATGAAAAAATTCGCCAGTATCGGACATCCCATTACGCAGTCAAAATCACCCCAAATTCATGAGGCGGGATTTACAGAATTTGAGATCGATGCCAGTTACGAAACAATAGATATAGAGCCAAAACACCTCGGTTCGTGGATAAAAGCTGAAGCACCTAGATTTAATGGACTTTCGGTAACCGCTCCCCACAAAGAAACAATTCATCAATATCTCGACCAAGAAACTGAGGCCGCTCAAAAGATTGGAGCGGTTAATACAATTCTCAATAAAGATGGCCTGCTTATCGGAACCAATACGGATTGTATTGGAGCCTTTCGAGCCATTGCCCCTGTCATAAATCCTCAAGGAAAAAGGTGTCTTATCCTGGGTGCCGGTGGTGCCAGTCGGGCAATTATTTTTGCACTGAAGAATGTTGAGGCTGATATTTTTATTTGGAATAGAACTTTTGAAAAAGCAGAAAAACTCGCCAAAGAATTTGGAATCACAGCACTGAAAGATTTGGAAAAAATAGATCCAGACAAAGCTGATGTGGTGATAAACGCCACCACAGTGGGTATGGGCGAATGGAAATCTCTACTCGGAGAAGATTTCTGGCGAGACACACACGTAGCGTTTGATGTGGTTTACGATCCTCTCGAGACAAAGTTTCTGAATGATGCGAGCCAAGCGGGTGCGCAGACCATTACAGGCGATCAAATGCTCATTCATCAAGCCGTTGAACAATTCCGTTTGTGGCACGATATCGAGATCGATCCAGAGGTTATGTTTGGGGCGTTCTTTGAGTGACAAGAGGGGGAAAATCTGCTACAATGCGTGCGATCTTTTCAGATTTTTTATATCCAAAACCCTACGAGCATGGGGTATCGCAGGAAAAATAGATTTGAGCGCGTGTAACAAGCGAAAGTCGTTCATTTTTCCGAGAAGTCCATGCGAGTGAGAGGCGCGGGGACGGAATAAGACGAGCTATTGGGCAAAGCCCAATCGCGAAGTTAATGCAGTCCCTCAGCAACGAGTCTCCATAGTTCAATGGATAGAACAGGACCCTTCTAAGGTCAAAATCTAGGTTCGATTCCTAGTGGAGATACCATCTAAAAAATACAAATGCCCCCTTGTGGGGTATTTTTACTATGTCATTCCAACCTTCCTCCTGTCATTCTGTCCCCCACACCGTCATCCTCGCTTGGCGGGGATCCGAAGAGGTCGCTTTCGATTGTAACTTCAGAAAAGATATCAATTAGCATTTTATTATTTGTTCGAATAAGTTCTAACTTTTCTTTTCGTAACATTTTTTTTATTTGCTTCTCTCTTATGATGGCTTGAAAAATAGTTTCACAATATTCGTAATACAGAAGTTTTGTAAGTTTATATTTCCTTGTAAATGAACTTCCCTTCCCTTGTTTGTGTTCAAGAATTCTGATTGGTAGATAACCCGAAACCCCTACATACAACGTAGGTCTATCATTTCCCATGATATACACTCCTGGAATTTTTGTTTCATTCATCCCTGCATTATTGACAGGATTGTCGCCAAGCGACAATGACGATGTTTCATATTTTTTTAATACTTCTGTCGAAGCAAATATGTCACAGACCACTCGATCCATGACTTTTTTAATACAAAAACACCTCACCGAAGTGAGGTATTTTAATAATTCGTATATGTTTTCTTTTTAGTCGAACTAAGGGTGTAAACAATTCCCTTGTCCATCGCAAACTCCATTTTTACAAGAAGCTCCCCTATACTTATTCGTAATATTAAATCCACACGTTCCTTGTACACACGTTGGTGAAAGGTGGACACATCCTCCTGGAGGATCAAATGGATCTGGACAATCCGCAATAGTGATACATCCGCCTTCATTTGAATCTTTCACAAGATCATCCAAGAGAGGATCTGTTACATGTATACGAGCGGCAAATGCTGTTCCAAAAATAAAGAAACTGACCAAAAGAATAATTAATTTTTTCATTATAAAATATAAAAAATAAGTAATGACAAATTCTTCTTACTGCTTTTTTTTAGCTTTGTCAAATTTAAAACAAATAAAAAAGAACCCTCTTTCGAGAGTTCTTAATATTTATTTATTCTTTTGTTATTGTATTGTAGAACAACTTCCATTCCCATCACAGGATCCACTCTGCCCATTTTTTGTACAAGAAGTTCCTTCTGACATATTACTACTTCCAACACCACATCCGCCATCCTCACATGTTGGATAAAGATAAACACAGATATCATTCATTGGATTTGAACAATTTGAAGTATCCTCACAACCGAATACACAAGTTCCATTGTGACACATATAATCTGATGAACATTCTGAGGTCTCATTACAAGACATATCCTCCTCCGTCACACAAATCTCATCGTCACATATCTCCCCCTCTGCGCAATCACCATCATCAGTACATCCAACATCCTCCACACAGACTGCATTATCACAATGCTCATTCATAGCACAGGTGTCTATCGTTTTTATGGCTCCTCCCTCAGCATCATCTACACAAGTACCCCCACAAAAAGCGTTCTCACAGACTCTCGTCTGTATAACAGTATCTGGATCGATTCCTGTTACAGCAAACAAACTCGCTGTTAAGTAGTTCTGATTCATTGCCTGCGGCAATTCTACCATACCACCACTACACATCGACTCACTCCAGTCTCCCCACTCTCCATTTGATGCTGATTTTGTTCCTGTATGTACATTCCCACAATCATCTGTACAAGTTGATCCTGTACAAGTCGTAGCTGCACAAGAATCATCTGGAGGACAAACATCTTCACAATCCCCATCACCATCACACTCTTTGTCAGTACCACACTCCTCGCCCGAAGCATAATTCGTACAACTTCCTTGTGTCCCACCAGAACAGTGCCCCTCTGCAATGTATTTACAAGTTCCGCAAGTGTAAGAGACTGACTCAGAAGCTGATGTACAATCATCTGTGTTTTCATCTTTGCAATCATATATAGCTTCACAACGATCCGTTGTAATGTCCGTGTAGTCGTTATATGTACACGTCTCAGTTGTTGTCGCACTTTCAGTTCCTGACTGGACGTAATTATCTTTTCCATCACAGTCAATCGTGCCACAATTCCCATCATCTGCTTTTACTTCTTCGTTTCCACTCCCATCACACTGGCTACATAACCCCGTACTCGTTCCGTCGGCGACACTACTATTGGAACAGTTGCCACTATCACAAGTATCTGTCGTACATGGATTGGTGTCATCACAATCAGAGGCTTGCGTACATCCTCCCCCCCCTTCTCCTTTAATACAACGAATGGCAAATCCGGCATCTTTGTTATCATTGAAACGATAAACTGTCGCATAACCCGATGAAAGATATCGACTCCAAGTTGTTGTTGCGGTTGCTTCTGAAGAAGACCAGAAATACGTATCTGTCCCGGTTCCATTAAACGCTCCATTTCTGTTTCGGTATCCATCGATGAATGCTGTAAATTCTGATTCATTGCAATTTTCTCCATCGGCACAAGCTCCTACTATTTTCAATCTATCTCCTTGATCAGTTCCACGCCATCCTGTAGAGCTCTGTGCAGCTGGTGTCATTCCAAGTTCGTTTTCAAGAATCTTCCATTCATCGTCTGTTGGCAAATGCCATCCACTTGGACAAATCCCTTGCATACCCTCTGTATCACTGTATCCCATCGCTTCATTCCATCCGTAAAGTGCTCCTGAGGCCGTACAATTTACTTCACTGTCTGCATAACAATATTTCTCGAAGGATCCATCATCACTTGTATCAGCACTTCCAACAATCATCGTTCCTACGTTAAGATTTTCTTGCATCCAACATTGCTCTCCGATGGTAATAATGTCATATGTGTTTCCTTCTGTGTCATCCACTGTTGTCGTTGCACCGCATCCGATAGTGACACAAACGCCATCTGTCTTGGTTCCATTGCAAAGCCCCTGACATTCATTATCACAAGTTGATCGTTCACAAGTATCCGCTGCACACGTACAAACTGGTTCGCAAACCGGATTATCGAGTTGCAACCAAGATCCATTTGTACATCCATACAAATGTTTTTCAGATCCATCAAAAACAAGCTCCCCTTCTACCGAACAAGCCGGCAACGTTATCGGTGCAAGTTTCAAAATTCCATTCACATCAAGCTTTACACCATTTGCTGGTTCTGCTCCAATTCCAACATTACCACTGGAGTTATACAAGTTTCCCACAATATTGAGTACTTGATTAAACTCACTTGCACTCACCGATTGTCCATTTTCTTTGTGGGAAATAGTTACGACGGATGCCACCGCAACCCCTGAGAGCATAATTCCGAGAACGAAAAACAGTATTTTTTTCATATTTTTTTAAAAATATATTGGGGATTATTCATTATCCAGTTGTATCCATCCGGTTCCATTACAACCATACCAATGATTATCGGTATCGATATAAATCACCCCTTCTAGACCACTGTTACAAGTACCTCCTGTAGCTTGTGGAACCAATTTCATTGATCCATTTATATCAAGTTTTACATCCGTATCTGGTTCCGTACCAATTCCAATATTTCCAGAGAGAGCTTGCACTCCTTCTAGAACATCCACTATTTGATTAAACTCTGAAGCAATCAAGCCCTCTCCTTCTGCCTTATCTGAGATATTGACCGTTACAGTTGCAAATACAACACTCGTAACGAGTAAGCCGAGACCAAAAAGAAATCCTTTTTTCATTGTATATTGGTTTTAATTATCAAGTTGCACCCAGTCATTACTGGCCGTTCCTCGACAAACGTAAAAATGTTTATCTGTTGAATCAAAATAAATACGCCCTTTATGCGCATCTCCGCTTTCACAATCCCCTGACGCACGAGGACTTACGCGCATCATCCCATTAACCGTAAGTTCAATTCCACTTGCCGGATCTACACCAATCCCAATGTCTCCATTATCATTTCTGATATCAGAGAGAACGCTGAGAATAGAGTTAAATTCCGTATGCGTTAAGCTACTCCCGGTATTTTTTTGCCCAATATTCACACCAGCGGCAAAACAAATGCCCGCTATCAAAATTGCAAAACCAAAAAAGACGCCCCAACGAAGCGACTTCGGAACGGTACGAAGAAAATTTTTCATGAGAAAAGATATATTTGTATTGATTTTATAAAATTTTAGCACGTTTCTCTAAAAGGCCACAAAACTTTTTCCAATATCATTATTCCTTTTTTATTATTTTGAATTGGCTATCGGATGAGGGTCTGGGGACGAGAAGTGTTTGAGCTCCAACAGGACTCGGTAATCGCGCACTATGTCAATGAAAGCGAGTTTTCTCGTCCCCAGAACTTTTTGGTTCTTTTTAGTTATAAAAAGAACAGCCCTGCCGATATCAAACAAGATAAAAAATCCCTGACATTTCGTTGGAATTCTGAAATAACAGAAAAGTTCTACACAATCTTTTTCTTCACCACTCCCAAGAAACACGGAATCAAAAGCAGTGTAAGAACGGTCGAAAGAACCATTCCATAGACGATAGCAAATCCAAGTCCTCCCCAAATTTCATCTGACAATGATAATGGGAGCATTCCCACCACTGTCGTAATAGAAGTCAGAAAAATCGGCTGGAGTCGTTTCTTTCCCGCTTCAATATAGGCCTTAATCCAACTCTTACTTTCTTTGGCATGCATATTAATATGATCTATAAGCACAATGGCATCGTTCACAATAATCCCTGCCAATGCAACAATTCCAATCATGGTTGGAAATGAGATGGGAAATCCCGTAAACCAGAATCCAATAAACACCCCCGTCAGTGAGAGCGGAATCAATATCAATGTCACCAAGGCCTGATAAAATGAATTATATTGTGCAACGAGCACTACAAGAATGAGGATCAACGAAAAAGCCATGGCTGTTGCCGATTCCATCATGAGTTTATTTCCTTCCTCACTATCTCCACCAAATTCAAATACCTCCCCCGGAAGTAGTTCTAATTTTCGAATGGCCGCATCGAGATCTTTTTGGATCACCGAAACAGGCGTTCCCTTTTCCATATCAGCCAGCACCGTCACGATTCTTTTTCCATCATAGTGAAGTAATTGTGAAAGTTCTGAAGACAACGTTGGTGTTGCAATTTGAGACAATGTCACAAAGCTGCCAGAAGATGTTCTGATGGGAATACGATTGAGAATATCAAGTGTCTCTGGATCATCCCACGCGCCCGTACCTTTCCAATCAAGTCGAACGTCTACATCTATCTCTTCGTCACCCTCAGTTAACTTCACCGCCGTCACTCCATGCACTCCTGAACGCAGTGTTTCCATAACCTGTTGCGGCGTGAGGCCGAACTTTGCCAATACAGTTCGATCAAAATTCCAGACCATTTGTGTGATTCGATCGGCAGCAGTGGTTCGGGCATTCACCGTTCCTTCGAGTTGTTCCACTTCTATTTCAAGTTGTTCTGAAAGTTCAATGATATGATCCATATCATCTCCCATAATTCGCACCTCTACAGGAGCCCCTGTTGGCGGTCCTCCTTTGATTTCCATAAATTCGATATCCACATATGGGGGGATCACCATTTCAATTTGCTCTTGAATGATCGGCATAATGTCATACGACTTAGTTTCTCGATCCACCTTATCCGTCAAATTCACAGTAAGTCCAAGAATGTTTTCTTGAGGGGTTCCTGTAGAACCTTCTCCTCTTTGGAACTCCTGTTTTGATCCAGCCGTAAAGACAAAGTTTTTGAGCCAAACTTCTCCGTTTTCTCGTGGTTCAAAGAATGGTCTAAGTTTTTCTCCAACCGGTCCTACGAGTTCCCTTGTGTCAGATAAATCTGTCCCTTCTGGAAACTCGAAGTTTGCATTAAAGAATGTAAAGTCAGATGACGGAAATACTTCAATCGGCACACGGTTTGTAACCACAAGTGAAAAGGAAAAACCAAATACTGCAAAAGCAATCGCAAGTACTGCAATCATGCGTGAGCGTTTTGCCAAAATCTTTTTCATAGTTCGCTCATACCAATCTTGTACCTTTTTAAGTCCTTTGTTATTCCGTTTCTTCTTCGGAGGAATTTGAAGAAAGAATTGCCGTGCCACTGAAGGCAAGATCAATAAAGAAACCACTAATGCTCCAATAAGAACCGTTGTTACGGTAATCGGAATTACGGAAATATAGTCCCCACTCACACCCGTAATAAAGAAGAGCATCGGAAGAAAGGCAAATACTGTCGTCAAAGTTCCCGCAATAAGAGGCCAACGGAATACCCTCAAAGTTTCAATCGCGGCATCTCTGGGTTTCATCTTTTTTTGATGAATGGATTCACTCATTCCTTCTACCACCACAATGGCATTATCCACCAGCAACCCCACTCCCAACACGAGTGCAAAAAGAGAGATTCCATTGAAACTTCTTCCCGTGAAGTTTAGTACCATTATCGCGATAAGCATCGAAAGCGGAATCGCAATTGCAGCCAGTAAGCTTTCTCGCCATCCCACAAAGATGAGCATCACAAGCGCAATCAAAATCAATGTTTGTGTTCCACTTTTGGTTAATGTGTCCAAGCTTTCTTTAATTTCATCGGCTCGATTATAAGTCACCGTTGCTTCCAAATGTTGTGGCAATGTTCCGCGTTGTTTTAATTCTTCCACACGAGAAAGAATATTCCCGACCATTTTGAGCACATTGCCGTCCTCAGCAGACTTAATTACTTCAATTTGAACTGCTGGCTGTTCTTTGTCAGCCGTAGAAAAATATGTCTCGACTTCGAATTTTTCAAATTCGCGACGCACTACTCCTAGGTCTGATACTTTAATAACGGCATCTCCAGATACTTTAATCGGAATATCAGCAAATTCGCTCGCTTTTTCCATTTCCGCTCGCACGGTTACTTCAATAAGTTGTCCATCTACTGTCACCGATCCCAACGGCATATCTCTGTGTGCCGCACGGATGGCACTGAGAACTTCGTTTACACTAATACTCTGTGCCTCAAGTTTTACTGGATCAAGAACAATGTGCACTTCATCCTCTGGAGCTCCTTTGACGTTTACGCGCTTGACCTTGGTTACGGTTTCAAATTCTTCTTCTAAGATGTCGGAAAATTGTTTGAGCTCCGACCACGCAAAATCTCCGGACAACATCAGTGTTACCACGGGAATGTCTGAAATCGAAATTTCTGTCACTTCTGGATCATCGATAATCGTGTCTGGCAAATCTCGCTTCGCATTATCAATCTTCTCGCGAAGCTTTTGAAGGTTAATATTGTTATCACTATCAATATCGAATTCCACCATAAGGATTGAAACTCCTGAACGAGAAAACGACGTATACGTTTCCAAATTATCAAGGTTTTTTATTTCTCGTTCAATCTTTTGGGTAATCAGTTTCTCTACATCCCCAGGCGACGCCCCCGGCCAGATGGTTGTTACTGTCGCGGCGGGGATATCAATCGTTGGTTCCGTTTCTCTTGGAATTGTCATAAAAGACACCGTTCCCATCACCACAATGAAAATGAGCAACAATGTCACGATCCGAAATCGATCGAGCATTACTGTCCAAAATCGAGAGAGTGTCTCCTTCATTTTTAACTTTTAACTATTAATTATTCATTATTTTTACTTCCTCTCCGGCTGTCACACGGTTTCGGAATCGGACAACCAATTCACCCGGCTCCAGTCCTTCGGAAATTTCAATGCTATCTGAAATAATCTTGGCTGTTTGAATTTGTTTCCGACGAACGATATTTTCTGAGTCAATAACAACTACTTCCGCTCCACTCGGTTCGAAACTTACGGCTGAGATTGGCAAAAGATTTGGAATACCGTTTTTAATCGGAAGCAAAAGCTTCACATAACTCCCTACAAACAATTCTTCTTTCGAATCAAGTGGGAATTCCACATTAATTTTTTGAGTAAGTCCATTCATCTTTCCTGCTACGAAGAAATTAGGAATTGCCTTCACTATTCCACTTGGAAGTATCACTGAAATTTTTTCTGGAGCGGACTGCATTCGTTTGAGTTCATCACGTGTAACGGCTGCTTTGAGTTTTGGCTCAACATCTCCTGAGACAATTGTGAAGAGCGTCTGTCCTGCTGTTACTCGATCATAATCAGTAATATTTTCCCCAGCAATAGTTCCTGAAAAAGGTGCTCGTACTTGCAAGTCAGACTGTGATGCCCGAGCCAGTGCAAGTGAACTTTGTGCGGTAGAGGTTGAAGAATCTGCTTGGGCTTGTGTTAATTCAAGTGCCGCTTCGGCATTTCGAACGGCATTTTCCGCGGTCAAGATAGAAAGTCTATTTCGTTGATTTTCAGATCTCGCCGCTTCAATTTGTGTTTCAAGGGTGAGAATCGCTGCATCAATACTCGCCGAAAATGTTTCTGCTTCTATTTGATAGGTTGCTCGATTCGTTGAAGTAAAATTTTGAGACAAAGCAGTTCGACGAATAAGGTCGTCGAGGTTTCGTACAACGGCTTGAATCTCTTCAAGAAAATCGAGACGTCTTTGTGCATACCGAATAAAATCTGTGTCCTTGAGTTGAAAAACGGGCAATGTTGGTAATTTTTCTTTTTCAAAAACCAATAGTTCCACCATGTTTTTTGTATCTTGTTTCTTAATAGAATCATTTGATCCAATTTGTGAACGAGTTACGTCATCCGAATATCGAAAGCGAGGAGATGCACGAAGAATCCGATCCGCCCAATCAAGTACATTTGAAGCCGTTGTTTCGGAGTTTCGCGCTTTTGTTTTGAGTTGTTCAAAGACTTCTGTGTAATTTTGCGCTTCATCCAGTCTCGTTTGTGCCAACGATTGTTGTGCTGTTTGGAGTGAAATTTGTGAAGAACTCACAGAGTTCATTACAGAAATCCGTGTCGCTTCCATACTTCGAACCGCATTGTCATACGCCACTTGTGTAGCATCATTTGCTAATTGAAAGTTTGCGAGGAGTTGCCCCTTTTTTACTTCATCGCCAATCTTCGCATAGGTCTTTGCAATCGTTCCCGTTACTTCCGCCAAAATATCCACTTCTCCACTCGAAGCGACTGTCGCCAAAACTTCTCGTGAATCATCCGGTGACCACTGTGAAAAGGGAATCACTTCTACTGTTTTTACTGTTTTTTCTGGCACAATTTCTTCTTGTATCGTTTTATCTGAATTCGTGTTTATGATGAGTATCAAAATCACAAGAACAACAGCCCCTATCTTCACATTCTTCCATGTGAGATATTTTTTGTACTGTTTTTTGTACCGTTTAAGAAGTCGTTTATATTTTTTCTTCATTTATATTTTTTTACCCCTATCTCCTAATTATACCATATTTTAAGCCAAAAATCAAGGATTCGGGTATGCGAAAATTAGGCCGAAACGACCGAAAGTCAACTCTGTCTTTTTTTGTTCCCTCTCCCTTTGGGGGAGGGTTAGGGAGGGGGCTCTACAAAAACGATTGAACTGTTTGTACCACACTCTCTTTAGACGATTCCTTTTGTTCTTTTCTTTCAAAATTTTCCACCATAATATCTTTTCCGATAATCACCCCAATTGGAATTCCTTTTTTTCGTGCGTGATCGATTTGTTTATCGGTCTTTTTATTTTCCAAATAATTCTCTGTTTTTATTCCTCCATCCCGAAGAATTTTTCCAATCTCAAGCGCTTCTTTCATGTACTCTTCTCCTCGCGTGAGCACAATCACATCGCAAGACGTGGCTTGGGTTGGTTTGATGATTTCAGCGTTGAAAAGTTGCCATAAAAGTCTCGTCAGACCAATTGAAATTCCCACCCCTGGCAGATCTTTATTCGTGAAGACTTTTGCCAGATCATCGTATCGTCCTCCACTACAAACTGAACCTAGTCCTTCGTATCCGATTAAGTTGGTCTCGTACACGGTTCCTGTGTAGTAGTCGAGGCCACGGGCAATTCCAAGATCCACTATATAATGACTTTTCTGCACCCCCATATTTTCAAGAGATTCTACGACCGATTCTAATTCTTCCACTCCTTCAGCAAAAAGTTCATTTGCCATAGCTGGATGAGTTTTTGTTTGTGCTAATTCTTTTATTTTTATGAACTCCAATAGGGGTTCTATAAAATCCTTCGGTAATTCCGTTTTCATATCAGAAATATTCGAAACTTTTTCAAGTCCATCCAAGAAATTAAATGTGTCTTTTTCTTGTCCTATTTTTCCACCAATGAAAGCATGCAATCCCATCAAAATTTTTCGATTATTTATCCGCACGACAAACTTTTGATCGGGCATTAATTCTTCAAAAAGTTCAACAATAATCGCTACCATTTGAGCATCATTTAGGAGGGACAGTTTTCCATTTCCAATCACATCAATATCGCACTGATCGAACTGACGAAATCGTCCTTTTTGCGCTCGTTCCCCACGCATCACCGGACCAATGGCTGACCTGCGAAACGGAAATGTGAGATCATTAAAATGTCGGGCCACATACAACGCCAACGGCACCGTGTGATCGAAGCGAATTGCCCGCTGATCTTTGTCCTGATCAATGGCATCTTCTCGGAGCAATCTGTCGAGAATATAAATCTCTTTTGGGTTGCCTCCTTTGGCCGTAAAATTTTCCGCACGTTCGACAAGTGGTGTATCGATTTGAGGAAATCCATGCCTCTCAAAAACCGATTTAATGACCCCGATCCAGCGTTGTCTTTCTCTCTCTTGGGCGGGAGTAAATTCCGGAAAACCACTCGGTGTCGATACGTTAAATTTTGCCATTTGTCTGATTGTAACGAAAAAGAAAAATTTGACGAAGTAAAAATCTATTCTACACTCCCCTGTGCATGAGCTTTCTTGCTTTCTCTTGCACACATCATCACGCTGACGTACTCGTCGGTGGAGCACTCCTGTAGCTTGAAGTAAATCTATTTTCTTTCCCACCGACGAATCGTCGGTTTTTTTTATATGAATAATTTTTTCTGTAACTCCATCTACCACCGCTGAACGCAATTTCAGAAACTATTTATTATTCTTAAATTTTTTAAAAAAATGAAACCACCAGAAAACCAGAATCGATATATTCCAGAGATGGGAGAAACGTTTGATAAAAATATTTTTAAGAGACAAGTTGCGGACTTTCTTCGTAAAAACGAACTCGATGGCATAGATTTGTATGTCGAAGAACTCGTAATTTCTTTCCCTATAGAGGCGAGTTTTATTCTCACTGAAGTAGAACGAATGAAGGCGCAACGGGCTCAATTGGCGAAAAATGATGATCTCAAGTTCGATGATTATCGTAGCGCTGAACAACGTCAAACCTTCTACGAAGGACTCTCAACTGAGCCCTCCGTGAGAGAAAAAATGGAGGACTTTTCTCAGCGCGTAGAAACGGAAATTCAAGAGGAAGAACCGACTCCTCTTTCTGGTCCGGATGTCCGATACTTCGGATAGATGGATACTAAAAAACCCCCGCAGTGCGGGGGTTTTTATTTATTCTGTAACAATGTCTTACAACGCACTCATTGCAGAAACCACTTCTGATCGAACTTTTTCGAATCCAGATTTGTCTCCGTCTTTGAGTTCCACTTCTTTAATCTTCGCTACTTTTTGCATAACTGGAAGTGCTTCAACTTTTGCAAAGTCGAAATCTTCTCGATCTGCTAGTTTCAAACCTTCGTGATATACGGCTGTAATAGTCTTGAGCATTTCGTATTGCTTTGCAGCACTAGTGTACGCATCTGTATCACTGAAAGAGTCTTGATAGAGGTAATCCTCACGAATTGATTTTGCAACCAAGAGGATTAATTTTTCTTTCACAGACAATGCATCTGGTCCCACCAATTTAACGATCTCTTCCAATTTAGATTCTTGCTGGAGCAAACTCATCGCCACGTTACGCACATCCCAATAATCCTGAGCTACATTTTCTTTCATGTATTTATCCAAGTTTGGAAGATACAAAGAGTAAGATTTAAGCCAGTTAATCGCTGGAAAGTGTCGTTGATACGCTAGTTTCGCATCAAGTCCCCAGAAGGTCTTTGTCACACGCAATGTGTTTTGACTCACTGGTTCGGAAAGGTCTCCACCGGGAGGTGAAACCGCTCCAATAACTGTTAATGTTCCTTTTCGATCATCTGATCCCAAGCAATCTACAGATCCCGCTCGTTCGTAGAACTCAGCCGTTTTTGATCCAAGATACGCTGGATATCCTTCTTCTCCTGGCATCTCTTCAAGACGTCCTGATATTTCACGCATCGCCTCAGCCCAACGAGATGTTGAATCTGACATGAGCGCCACGTTGTATCCCATATCTCGATAATACTCCGCAATTGTAATTCCTGTGTACACAGACGCTTCTCGCGCTGCCACTGGCATGTTTGAAGTATTCGCGATCATCACCGTTCGTCGCATAAGTGGTTCTCCTGAGTTTGGATCGATCAATTCTGGAAATTCGTTCAATACCTCTGTCATCTCGTTTCCTCGTTCTCCACATCCGATGTACACAATCACTTGCGCATCACAGTATTTCGCCAAACTTTGTTGCGTCACTGTTTTTCCAGATCCGAATGGTCCAGGAATACATCCCGCTCCTCCTTTCGCAAGTGGGAAGAACATGTCAGTTGAACGTCCCCCTGTTTGAAGTGGTTCATCTGGAATACGTTGTTTTTTCGCTTTTCGTGGATTTCGGATTGGCCAAAACTGACGCATTTGAATTTCGTGTTTCTTCTCTCCTTCTTTCAATACCGCTACAATTTCTGTTACATTGTATTGTCCGCCTTTGATTGATTCTACTTTCGCATTGAGGATTCCAATTGGCACCATAATTTTGTGCTCAATAAGAGTTGTTTCTTGCACTGTTCCCAAAACATCGCCTTCACTCACTGTGTCTCCTGCTTTTACAGTTGCTACAAAATCCCATTTTCTCTGACGATCAAGTCCGTCTGCTGAAATACCACGAGCCAAAAAGTGTCCTGATTTTTCCTCAAGCACTTTCAAGGGACGTTGAATTCCGTCGTAAATAGTTTCAAGAAGTCCGGGTCCAAGTTCTGCTGACAAAGTTTGTCCTGTCAATTTCACTGGTTCTCCTGGTCCAATACCAGCCGTTTCTTCATATACTTGAATTGAAGCATTTCCACTGTCGAGTCGAATAACCTCTCCAATCAAACCTTCTTCACCTACACGAACCACCTCATACATCTTTGAGATTTCCATGTTTTCGGCAACCACGAGGGGTCCAGATACTTTTACGATAACGGGGTCTTTTTGCGTCATAGAATGATAAAAAATTTCGGCGGTATTTTGGAGAAAAGAGAAGAAAAGTCAATGGTTTTATTGAGTTTTTTAGCAAAATATGGTAGAATAACTCGATTATTTGAGAAATTATGAAACTCTTTCAATTTCAGAACGGCGGAAATACTCGGTTTGTGTACCAAAGCAAACCAGAGCAACAGGACTATAGTGAAATACTTGCAGCGGCTAAAGAATGTCGTGATGAAATCATTGCAGAACTCGGTGCGTTGAATCGAGAAGTATACTCCAACCCAGAAGAAAGATTCAATGAAAGACTTCTGAATGGAGAAAAAATCAAACTCTCAACAGGATGGGTGGTTAATCTTGGGGGAACATTCCCAGATGATGCGTATGGGACAGACAAATTCCAACCCAATGGAAGTATCTACATGCGACGCACTATTGATGCCGATCCAGTAGCTGAAACTCCTCGTGTTCGACAATCACTTACCAAACGTTCAAGTGGGAGACTCATCATGCGAGAAAAAGAGGATGGAAAGCGATGGCAAGTCGTAAAAACTTTCAGAAACCCGGCAAATTTAAAAGTAGTTAGAAACGGAGAAATGGCAGTTCGTGCAAAAAATGATGAAAAAAATACTATAAAAAAAGTGGTCGAAAAAGTGCCAGGACTACTTAATGATAATGTTGTTGTCTACAAACCTGATGAAACCGTTAAGCGAACACGAGGAGAGATTGATGCCGAAAAAATTATCCCAAAAATCGAAGAACTTCGCGAAGACGTTGTTGAAGATATTCAAGAGATTTACGAAGATTCTACCGAAATGCTCAATGAAGAAGCACAAGCAGAGCTTCAACAAATTAATAACAATATCAACGAAACGCTCGGAAACTACACGATTAAACCGGGAGATACTATTTCTGACATTGTGAGCTTTTGTAAGAAAGACGGAAAATCACCGAACTGGAAAGATGTCTATGAAGTAAATAAAGGACATTTGAGAAGTAAGAATAATCCTGATCTCATTTATCCAGGAGAAAAACTTAAACTTCCAGATGGATACACACTCAATAGGGACGCTCTTGATGAAAAGCAGTTGAAGAACTTGAATGATTGGTATGGAGCCAAGAAAGCCCTTGAAGTTCGAGCTCGACAAACCAAGATTGATCAAGCGAATGCAAACACCGCTTCAAAGACATCACCCGTTGCTAAACCTGGTGTTTCGAAGACAAAACCGAGTTCAAGTGCAGACAATCTTACGGGAAATAATGAAGTAGTGAAACAAATCACACCTGAAGACGTTTCAATGTCTTTTAATGAAGCGAATACGGAAGCCTCTTCTGACGAACAAGTAAAAACAGCGGAAGATTATTTCTTCAACGAAGAACACAAAAAAGAGTGGAAGAAAGAAGATTATGATAAAGCCGGGGAACAGCTCGGGCTCACTCCCCAAATATTTGATATCTTCACAAACCTAGATGAACTTTCTGGTGATGAGACCATCGAACAACTCAATCAACGAAAATCAACGCTTGATAATATTTCTAAAGAAGTTTCTGGTTTGAAAGAGCGATATCCAAATTTGATAGAAAAAAGCGAACGATTTAAAGAAAAGTTTAGAACGTTTGATGAATTACTGACGAAAGAACTTAGCAAGATTGATAAAGCCACACAGAAACTCCAACAAGAAGCCGCTCAAAATAGAGAAACTCCTTCAAATATTGAAGGGTTGGCATTGATGTTCAAAAATCCTGCTGAATTAGAGAATTTTATTAAAGTACTCCAAGGAGGTCTGCTTCCTTATCCACATCAGGCAGGACCTGATGAGGTAATTCCTTTCTTTTACAACAAAAAAGATCCAACCGATATTTATTTCAAAAAATCCGATGGTTCCACTCCTGTCGTATTTTACGCGACAGCATTAAAAGCATTTTCTCCTTTTCAAAATGGATCTGGACGATTGCAACTCTGCAACTACTTAAATAATGTTGTTCCACAATTAAGAAATAATACTTCTTTGTGGCAACAAGAAAAGTAAAAAATACTGAGATTTTGAAGTAAATGATACTTGACACTTTGTTGTTTTTGTTATACAATAAAGGGTGTTCTTTTAAAAATCGGATAAGATCAGTCCTTTTAGCGGTATTTATATGTTTACGAATGGAGTTTTCCATTTCATAAACACTGAGTTCCGCTCCCGAGGACTGATATTCTAGGGTTTTATTTTTATTTCACTTGTAAGCTCCATTGAGGAGAGCTTTCCTCTCCTTTGAAGAGCTTATAAATTGAATTATTAATTAAAATCCAATAGTTTTGAAAACACAAATTTTAACTTTAGTAAGCGTCCTTGTTGTAGCGATAGCTATGACAAGTTGTGATGCCCCTGCTCCGATTAACCCCGATGCAGGATTATTAACGCCAGAAATCGTCGCGAAAGCGAACTTCACCGTGGACGTAAGTCCCGCTGGTAATTTCTACCTTGTTCCAGGATCCTTCGGGATCGGGAAAAACGATGAAAAGGATGATTATGTCGTAAAAAAAGACAGCATTGATCAGAATGCTACCGTTTTTGGTTTAGAGTCTGAGCCATGGTCAGGTCGAATGTTCCTAAAAGTAACCTTTTATACATACGACAAGAACCTAGCCTTAACGGGACATGTAAATGTTTCGGCACTTTATGGAAATGGGCTTTCTGGAACTTGGTGTGGAGAATTTGCATTTACGGATGTTCCTGTTTCTAATGGTGTCCCTGCGGATGTCAAGAAACAACAAGATGTGGTGAGGGAAAAATCCTATCACAACTTTAACAACATCAAACAGGCAACTCAACCACCTCAAGATGATGGCAGCTCTGTTGCTATCCCCTGGTGGATGCTCAGTTTAGCAGGAGCAATCTTGTTGGCTGTAATTGCTTTACTGATTTGTTTCCTTATAAGAAACAACCAAAATCAGCAAAACCAGAACACCCCTTAATTGGGAATCCTTGGGAATTTTAAAGAGACGGTAGACCATTTTGGTTCACCGTCTCTTTCCCTTATATTTTTTTATTTCTAACTCAAGATATCACTTCCCACAGCACGTTCGACAATCTTTGATTAAACCCCCTCTAACTCCCCCTTAACAAGGGGAGAAATCAAAGGAACTTCTAAACTCCCCATCTTACTTCATCGCATTCTTTAATTTCTCATAAAAATTCTCTCTCGAATCAATCACTAAAAATATAACCTCGTTCTTTTCCTTACTCACAGTGTACGCAATTCGATATGAGTTTCCCTTGTAATCAAAGCTTTTTTTTCGAACTTCATATTTCCGAAATGGCTGTTCCAAAAGTTGTCCCTCGAAGGGATCACGAATAATTTCATCAATATGTTTTTTTAACAGATCTATTGCCGATCTATCTCGGAGTCTTTTGAGGAATTTTTTACAACGATGATGAAAAATCGCTCTCATGTTCCAAAGAGTTCATTATACGGTACAAAATTCTTTTCCTTTTCATAGTCCATCAACGCCTCCAAAAGTCTATGATCAAACTCTGCATCTACTGGCTCAATTTTGAAAATCGGCTTCGATCGTTTTACAATTGTTATCGAAACTCCTTTTTCAACGAGCTTCTGATATTTAGGAAAATCCTGCCGAAACGCCTTTGTTGAAACAATAACTGTATTCATTTTTAAAAAGTTATACTAAAAGTATATCTTTAAATATTCTAAAAGTCAACCTATCAGTACGTGTTTTATAAAAAAGACGACTCCATCAGGAATCGCCTTCCCTTATATTTTTTTATTTCTAACTCAAGATATCACTTCCCACAGCACGTTCGACAATCTTTGAAAGTCGTTTCGCACCAAACTTCGAATCCTTTGAATCAGGAGACGGAACCGGTACGACGGCTGGGAGTGCCTTTTGGGCAAGCTTAGTCAATAAATCGTCAGGAAGTTTTTTATAGAAGTTCTCTTCTACAAAAACCACAGCAAACTCTGGTGTTTGCGCTTCGTCTCCCAGATGCCTAGCAGCGAGATCTCGCAAGGCTTCTTGCGCCTCGTCTGGCGAGCTAACGGGGTACGTTTCTGTACCAAAGGCTTTAAAGAGCAAAATTGAGCTCTCTGTTCCTATCACGGCAAGTCGGAAATTGTGTTCCATTAGATTTCTTTGAGTGTTTTATAAATGGTCTCTGAATCGAGTCCATGAAATTTTGCGAACATGATAAATTTAATCATCTTCGCGTTTTGAAGTCTTCGTTCGAAGTATGCGAGTGGTACTTGAATACTATCAATAGCCCCAAACTGAGCATCGTGCAAGAAGTCATTCATGATTCCATCCAATGCTTTTTCGATGATAAGAACTTTGTCTTCGTTAGTATCGGTTTCTTTGAATGTCTTCAAAAGATCGTAGAACCGAGCATCTTGTGCCCATTTCCACAAACCTTCTGCTGTACTAATCTTTGATACCGCTTCCCAATCGAATGATCCATAAGGAATAAAAGTATCTTCGTTCAACGGTTCTTCCAAAATCAAAACAGATCGAAACAATGTTCTGAAGTTTGTGGCATCAACCGTAAGATTGAACAATTTCTTCAAGAATGTAGATCCTGTCGTAATTCGAGACAAGAAAGCAAAATGTGCTTGATCAAGAAGTGCTTCAACACTACGGAATGATTCCGTACTTTCATAAACACTTTCAACGTTTTCAATAGCTTTTGCGTATTCCTTAGGAAGTGTTTCTGAAACTTCGTTGACAAAGACTATCTTCTCCAACTCTGTTGCTGAAATTTCTCCAAGATCGCAAAATCCGTTTTCTTCGGTAAAATCTCCAAGTTCTTCTTTGTTTTCCAACAATTTCAATTTGTACGCTCGTTTCAAATTATTAAGATCAAATCGTTTCCAGATAAAATGAAGTCCCCCGCAGTTGTCTGTTCCTTTTACCACCAAGTCTTTGGTTTCCCGAAGACCTTGTTCGATGATCGCGGAGAAATCTTGAGGTTTTACGGCTTCATCAAAGTACTGTGCATACTGTAATTCAACCAAGACGCGAAAGGCGTCCTCTGGAGTCCCCGCTCCCACCATACGATCAAGTCGTTCAGGGGTGAGGAGTTTTGATTCCAGTGCTCGGATTTGTCCGTTTACAAAAAGGAAGCTACTCATTTAGATAAGTTTCAGTTGTTCTGCGAAATAAGATGTGAGCGCGTCTTGAAATTCTGAGAAAACAAGACTTCGGAAAGAGTTATCAACTTCTGTTCCTCCCGTGTGGAGAATAAATCCTCCTTCAATGTCCTTGTGAGCAACGACATCGAATCCTGGAGGCGCGAATTTAGAAGTAATTTCTAGTCGCTTTGCAGGAGCAAAAACTTTTCCTGAACGAAACGTGATCTTGGCAAACAATTTTTCCAAGATCTGTCCGTAGGTTTTGTCATCTGCGTTCTCTAACTTTGAGAGAAAGAGTTCTAATGACTTCGTAATAATGTTTCGTTTTGCGCGAAGCAAAGCTTGTGCATTTTCACGACGAGCCATAGAGGCCATCTTTTTTTCAATCGATTGGGTTACCGCTTCTGTTTTGGCATTGAGCTTATCTTGCTCTGCCTTTTCAATTTTTGCAGACTCTTCTGCCAAAATTTTCTTTTCTTTATCGGTATCCGCTTCGATATTTTTGATTTCAGCTGACGCCTCATCGAGAATACGTTTGAGAATATCTTGCAATGACATGATTAGTAGTTATTAGATTTTAGATTTTAGAGCTTGGAGTTATTTACTTTTAAACTCTTTAACTCTTCGTCTTTTAGACTTTTAAATAATTTACGCTCCAACAGCTGCTCCACCCAATTGAATTGAGTTCACAACCAAAAGCGCGACCAAAAGACCGAAAATAGCGTATGTTTCGATAATAACCGAAAGCACAATCGCTTTACCTGCCACAGATCCGTCTTTTCCGACAGCTCCGATACCGGCAGCAGCTACTCGTCCTTGGAGAAGTCCAGAAGCAAGTCCTGCAACTCCCATAAGGATTCCAGCCCAGAGGATTTGGTATCCAGCTTCTACTGGAACTACTTCACCTCCACTAAAAAGTCCGATCTTTGCCAACGTCAAGATGGCGATAAGAAGACCGTACACACCTTGTGATCCTGGCAAAGCCGTGATAACAAGTAATTTACCGAAAAGGTCTGGCTTTTCGGCGAGAACACCGGCTGCTTTAGATCCTGCCATGTAAACACCAAGTCCAGATCCAATACCGGCTAACGCAGCTGCGATAACAGCTCCAATGATTGAGAGGACGATTCCTGATTCAAGCATAGTAATAAGGGGTTAAAAATAAAAAATAAAAAATAAGAAACTTAATTTCGGAAGAAAAGATATTTCTTTTCTCGCACGAACGGTTTGAACTTCCTCCCACCTCCTTCGTAAAACTTTCCGAAGAATTCGATAAATTGGAGACGTCCAGAATGAACAAAAGCTCCAAGAAGAGAAAGGGCAAAGTTAAGTGAGTGGCCAAAAACGATAACAATTATCGCTACAACAACTCCAATAGCTGGGTGCGGCATCATGCTGCTTAAAATCCCAGCGGTCAAATTCATAGCAAATCCAATCACTCCCGTCGCAAGCCCCAAGGCCATAATACGAGAATAACTGAGCAAGTCAGATACGTATCCGGTAATGTTGTACAACCCCAAAATTCCAGACAACGGTTTAAGCAACCAAATCTTTTGTTTCCGTCCTTGTGTAAGGACAAGGATACCGGCGGCAACAAGAACGAGTGTTGTCATAAGTCCTTTATCCAAGAAGCCAACAAAATCAGCCGCTACATAGAAAACAATCATAAGAAGCAAGAAGAACCATGCCAATGGATCACAAATCGCATCCACGTAATCACCATTTTTCATTTGTCTATAGAAGTCCAAGAATACTCCCGTCAAAAGCTGGATCATTCCCAGTCCCATCGCAAGTCCGAGGAATAAAATGGGTCCTTGTCCTACCATTGGGTCAATGAATTGTCCGCGGAAAGGATTCACTCCTTCTATTCCTGCTACAAAGTCTGGATTGAGTAAGAAACTTGGTGCTTGTTCTGGTGTCATTCCAAAGTATCCACCAAGGAATATTCCTCCCAATGTTGCCCCTACTCCACACAAGAAAAGCAGAAAGAGTCCGTCTTTTGCTGTTCGTGAGAATTTCCCAAGAAGAAGGAAGTATGCAGAAACAAGTGTCAAAATCATTCCATATCCCACATCTGATAAACAAAGTCCGAAGAACACAAAGAAGAAGGGGGCCAAGTAAACGGTTGGATCAATATCCTTCGCTCCTGGCAATGCAAACATCTCTGTAATTGGTTCAAAGGAAGCAATTCCTCGTCTGTTTTTTACCAAAACAGGTTCTTCTTCATTTTCCTTCGCTTCAATTTTTTCAATAGAAACTTCTCCTGCAAATGCGTTTTGAAGCCACACGGTAAAACTATCAAACGATTTTTTTGGCATCCATGCCTCAAAAGCAAAGAGGTTCTTTGTCTTGAGCATTTTGTGTTGAATGTCATTCTTTGTCTTTCCCCATGTGTTGTAATCACAAAGGATTCGAAGATCATCAAGATTCTCGGCGAGTTCTTTCACTCTCGTTTCAAGCTTCTCTCGTTTTTCAACGAATTCTTTTTCTTCTTTTTCAAATGTGTACAACACTTCTCGTGGTTTCTTTCCATAAGCGTCAGCAAATTCAACCGAGAAATCAAATTCTTCGAATCGCATTCTGGTCAAAATTTCCGAAACGAGTGATTCAACACTATTATCTGCCGTCACACGGAAGTACACTTTCCCATTTTCTTCTGCAAAGATATCCATATCAATAAGATTGGATTCTCCCAAAAGTTCTTCCATAAGTGTTTTTTGTTGTGCCTTGGCAACCGATCCTACCCATGATTTTGTCGTTTCGGTAGAATAGTCTACTTCAATAGACATCTTAAAGAGTTTGAATGGTTCAAGTTCTTCTCGTTTCTTTCTAATCTTCACGACTTCATTCTTATATCGTACCAAATTTTCTTCCGCTTCTTCTGCTTCTTGAAAAATCTCATCTGACTTTACACTAAATGCTTTCACTCGTGCCTTTGCGTCTTCTTCACTCATAACAAGCTTTCCGCCAGAGAGCATTGAATCTGCTTGTGTTTTCATCGTCTCGTACGGTTTGAGAAACTTAATAACACCATCAATTCGCGCCAAATCATAGACTCCAAAATGTTCTTCTGTTTCCACTTCTCCTGTATTGAGGTCGGATGTGTCCACAATTTCCAAGAGCCCGCTTCGATGCAATTCTTGCATCAAAATCTTGTAGTGTGTTCTGAATCCGGTCACTAATACTTTTTGAAGTACGACTTTTGCCATGGTTTAAATAAGTTCGTTGGTAAAAAACAAAAATGCACTTGATTGCACTTTGTTCATCTTCTTTTCTGCGTCTGATTCGAGCGCTTGTGCTTCTTTTTTCCCTTCTGTCACAAGCTGATCATATACTCCACGCATTTCTTTCTGCTTTTCCGCCAATTTCTCTTTGGCTTTTGTTCGAGATTTTTCTAAATTTTTTCCTCGATTTTCTGTGAGTTTTTGTTGCTCTTTGCCGAGTTCGTTTTTCTTTTTTTCAAGCGCTTTTTCAATCAATTGTTGCGCTTCTGATTCGGCCTTCTGGATGCGGGTTAGAAAATCGTCGCTCATGAGTGGGTGTGAAAATTTGTCGCGCGTAGTTTCACAAACTTTCAAATATTGTCAACCGAAAATGGGAGAAAATGAAGCGATTTACGATTTACGATTGGCGATTGTCGATTTTAAAAATCCGAAATCTGAAATCGAAAATCAAAAAATCATCTCATTGGAACGAAGTTCAAAATAGTAGTTTATTTTTATGAACAGCATAAAGTTGAAAATTGCCTCTCGTCCCCTATAATCCCCCTCGAAATGAAAAAACGAACTTTTTGGTGGCTTTCATGTGGACTCGCCGTTTTAATTCTGGCTTCTGTCGTATGGGTTTTTGCTGAACCCATTGGACATTTCTTTGCCTATGAATCATCTTCTGTTGGTACAAAAAAACTCGAAGGGATTAAGCGCAAAACTTCTTATCAAGGCCGACTACGAGAAGCACAAAAACTCATTGATCATGAGTATTTTTCACTTGCAACAATAGAACTTTCCTCTGCTATTCAAGAAAAACCTAAAGTGATTGATCCCTACCTCCTTCTTGGAGAAATTTATATTCGAACCCTTGATACGAATAAATTAGGAAACTTAATTGCCCAACTCAAAAAGGATTTTTCAACCAGTCCAGATGTCGTTGTTCTGGAAGGTCGGAAACTTATATCAGAAGAACACTTTGCCGAAGCACTCGAATTCTTTAAAAAAGAAGGCAAAGATCTGAGTCCTGAGCTAAAGTTCTATCACGCGGTCTTGCTTTCTTTGCAAAACAATCACACAGGTGCCAAAGCAATTTTAGAAGAATTACGAGGTCTTCCTGCCCGTTCTGACAATTGGACTGATTCCCCTACCAAACGAGCACAAGCACTTACTTCTTTCGGAGATAAAGTGAAAGATTTATACAATGTGTACGGAGAATTCGAAAGTTTAAGTGAGGGAAAAAATCCACATCTTTTTGGACTTATTGGAAAAGTACTCGCACAACACAACGAAAATATTCTTGCAAAGAAATTTGCTGAAATTGCTATCAAAGAAGATATCGATTATGTCGATGCATGGATCGTGAGAGGGTTTGCAAATCTACAACTTGAAGAACATGAAGTCGCCCTCCAAGACCTTCGTCATGCCTACGAGCTTGATCCTATCCGACCACAAACACATTATTTCCTGGCCCTTGCTTTACACAAAGTTGGAGAAGACGAAGAAGCGATTTTGTTTTTTGAAAAATCCCTTGAGCACGATTTTGAATTTAGTGATGAGGTCCGTTGGAAACTGGTAGAACTTTTTACTGCAGAACAAAAATACGATCGTGTTATTGAACTCTATCAAGATTTACTCGATACGGATTCAGAACCTCAGAAGTTTGTTTCTGCTATCCACACAGCCGTAGATATTTTAAAGAAACCAGACATTGCTCTCGGCTTTGCAGAGAAGCTTATTGCTGATGATCCAGACAGCGCCTTTGCTTTGAACATGTATGGATGGGCACTTGTTGTGAACAAAAAATTTGTTCAAGCAGAACAAACTCTTTCAAAAGCCAAGAAGCTCGAGCCTCTCAATCCTCGAACATTTCTTAACCTTGGACTTCTCTACGAAGAACAATCTAAATTTGCCGAAGCAAAAGAATTTTACAAAAAAAGTTACGATCTAGGAAAAGAGGCCGAAGGAAAAACTGCGACTGCCGTAACAAACTTGGCTGCTGAAAAGTACAATGAACTTATCGCTCGTACAGAACGACCAGAAGAACAAGAAGCACCGGTTAATCCTGAGAATTCACCGTAAGAGTAGTTTAAGAGTAAAGGAGTTTAAAAGTTAAAGAGTTCTCCCGATTTATTCGGAAATCTTTGATATTACTTTCCCCCGTCATCCTCGTTTGGCGAACCGTTTGTCATTCTGAGCGGAACAAAGTGGAGCCGAAGAATCCCTTAGTCTACAATTTCTTCGGTTAAATCTTGCCATATCGGATTCATATCTTTCCCTCATCCTTTGACTTGATCAAAGGATCTATTATGGATCCTCTAATTAAATTAGAGGATGAGGAAGTAGTGAAAATGTCGCTGGATCATTGGAAGGGACCCTTCGATGAAGCCTGTCCTCGACGAGATCGGGGACTCAAGGTGACAAAAGAATCTTGTTTTTGAATAAAAGATACAACCGTCTTATTTCATATTTTTTTCACTTCCTTACGCCGCTCTCCTTCGAGACAGCATCAAGATTCCTCCTCCCGCCAAGACCGCAATAATGATGGGCCAAATAGGAGTGGTTCCTCCTGATTTTTCTAGTTCGTCAGGCTCTGGCGCTGAAGTATACATATCGTCATGTGCACCAGCTGTCATGGCAAATACTTTTTCACTTGAAGGACTCTCATTTCCCATATCATCGATAGCCACCACTTGAAAGTAATATTCCTTGTCATCGGCGAGTCCGTCTATATACCATTGAGTTCGGTTATCTGGGACAACATTGAAATCGCCTTCATCAGTATCCGCTTCTCCAAAAAGAACCCGATAATTCGCAATACCAGAATCATCTTTTGCGGGAGACCAAAACAGGGTTACTTTCCCGTCACCACTTTCTGTAGAAAGATTCGTAACAGCTGTCGGAGCAATTGGATTTTCCGTACTAATTTCATCACATCCTGAAACACGAATTAAAGCCGCATTTGGAAAGTCTGTTTGATTCCCTAGTAAATCAGCTGCATTCGCATCAAGGGGAAATTCTCCACATTCTTGAGGGGCACTTAAATCTGCCACAAATGCATCTCCCTGCATTTTGTGCGCTGTCAAAATACCTCTGAATATTGAGTTTGCTCCTGACAGTGGTTCGTCGGCTGTAATGGTTACTGTAAAAGGTTGTCCTTTTTTCAAATCACCCGTTGGATTCACATTGATCGTAATATTTGATGGAGGCGATTGATCAATTCGAATCGTGAGTTCATTGGAAATCAATTGCTGATTTGCTGTGCAAGTAGCTTTGAATATATGGATTCCATCTCCCAATCTTGGTGTTTGATAGAGGAAGTTCCCTCGTGGATCAACTGTAAGATTCGTTGTAAGGACCGTTGGACCATCTACCAAATCAACCGCATCACATTTATTCGCTTCTCCTGTAATAGTGACACGTGCCGATCTATATGTCCCTGGCCGAGGAGTAATCAGGGCAATGGATTCATCTCCTGGTGGAATTCGTATACTATCTCCACTGAGCGTCACACGCAGTTCTAGTTCCCCCGCTCGACGAAAGTCGGCTAAGTCGTGCACCGCCAAAGTTTGCGTCCCTGGCGTTTGGAACGTGAATGCCAAAAAGAAGGAATGTTCCCCCTGGTCTTCTGAGGTAAACCGATAATCAGCCGGAAGGTCTGCTCTGTCGTCACTCGAAGAGAATCGAACCGTTCCACGGAACGTTGGGACAATGTCTCCTTCTTGATCCCGTGCCACAATTTTGGCAGTAATATCCTGTCCAATAGTTATATCTGTTTTTACATTTTCAAATGTAAAATACGCCACATCCGCGCCTCCTTCATCATCAAAAAGTTGTGCTTTGAGGTATTCTCCAAAACTTTCATCAGAAGACCCGACATTCCCCAAAAGACTGTTAGATAAGAAAAATACTACTTCTGATTTTTGGAAGAGAAGCGTGTCATCGGCTAAAACCGAAAGCGTGGAAACGCCCGGTGTTTGAGAAGACACTTTTCCATTTACCTGTCCGTATTCATCAGAAGCTCCCATCGCAATGACGGCGTCTTCGTTTCGTGTAGAAAACACTTTCACACTTTCCCCAATAACAGGATTCCCAAAGGCGTCTCTCAGTGCTACTGAAAAATGTGCCTGTGCCTCGCCATCTGCTTCGACTGATTTATCTTGGAATTCGATAGCCGAACGATACGCTGACACGGGCCCTGCAAAGACTTGAAAGTTTTGAGAAACTGTTTCTATCGCTCGGAGTACATGCAATGTATAGTCTCCAGATTTTTGGAAATGGAGATTGTGAAGCGTTGATCGAAAAATTCCAAACTCGTCGGCTTGTGCATCAAAAATGATTGAATTCTGCCCTGGTCGGGCAATCTGTACGTCTACATTTTCATTGGAGAAAAGCCCTGATACCCGCACGTTAATATCTTCTCCTGCTATGCTATCGGGTATTAAAACCTGCGGTGCAGCTGCCGAAGCTACTCCTCCGAGGAGGAACAGCACTGAAACGATGCCGAATATTTTTGTGTTGAGGTGCATTTTTTCATTCCACATGGTAGCACAAATACCGATTTTGGAAAAAATTTTCATAGAAAAAAAGGCTCAGGGATCTGAGCCTTTAATTTACACTAACCTTTTGGATAACTAATTAAGCTTCAATGCTTTTTCCGCATTCAACTTCTCAATACCTATCCAAAGGAATACTGCCCCCAGAACAAAGAATACTAATGCAGCTAATCCGCTATTTGCTTCTAAGTTTCCAGAAACGGAAATACTTCCCCCTTTTACAGCGAGGGCTCCTATTGTCAACAACAATAAGATTACTCCAACAACAATTTGAAGAATTGCCTTAAACATATTATCTGATTTTAAAGAGCAGTTAGTGAGCTTCTGTTGAGAAACGCACTAACCACCGTTGTTAGTTTCTACGAACAAAAGTTAAGACATCACTACACCTGAATCATTTTTTTGTCAATTCTTGATAAAACTTTTTTTTTGAGGGAATATAAGCCTGAACAAATCTTAACCACTCTCAAAAATGATCGTAAAGAACCCCCTCGACCTCATGATGGACGCAAAAAACGGTGGATATGCCATCGGTGCGTTCAACGTTAATAACATGGAAATCACACAAGCCATCGTGGCAGCCCACGCAGCAAAGAAGGCTCCGTTGATTTTGCAACTCTCAAACGGCGCTCGGAAATATGCGAGCACCAAAATGCTCATGGATATTATTAAATCTATGGAAGCACAATACCCAGAAGTACCGATTATTGTACACCAAGATCACGGTGATAGTTTGGAAACGTGCAAAAGTGCTATCGAGGCAGGATTTAATTCCGTAATGATCGATGCTTCCGCACTTCCTTTCGAAGAAAATATTGCCAAAACAAAAGAGGTTGTTGATTACGCACATGCTCGAGGAGTAATCGTCGAAGGAGAACTCGGAACACTGGGCGGAATAGAAGAACACGTGCAAGTAGACGAAAAAGATGCACGACTCACTGACCCTGAAGAAGCCATTGAATTTGTAAAACGAACAGGCATCGACACACTCGCTTGTGCCATTGGAACGAGTCATGGAGCCTACAAATTCGCCGGAGGATGCAATGTCGATGTGCCACGAGTAATTAGACTCACTGAAGTGCTCCCAGACACTCCGCTTGTCATGCACGGATCATCTAGTGTCCCTCAAGAATATGTAGAAATTGTGAACAAATACGGTGGTGATTTAGCCGGTGCGAAGGGGGTTGATGAAGCCACTATTGCTGAAGCCGTGAAACACGGAGTTGGGAAAGTGAATATCGATACGGATCTGCGACTCGTGATGACCGCTATGATTCGAAAGGTTTTCATCGAAAGTCCAAAAGAATTTGATCCACGGAAATACCTCGGACCAGCACGAGATGAAATTCAAAAAATGGTCGAACACAAGATCGATGTTTTGGGATCTGCAGGAAAAATACGGAATTAAAACTTATTCCTCACTCCCTGCTGTTTCGGGATACATTATCTCATGAATTCTTTTCGCAAGACTTCCAATGTTAAATTGTGAATTGTCGACTTTCTTTTCCCCAGCGAATACAGTTTTTTTGCTGTTCACGGCATTCCAATACTCCTCTACTATGTCTAGTTCTTCTGAATCATAAATGGTCTCATCCTTTGTTATTTCTGATATCTGTTTACCCACCTCCATCACAAGTTCCAGAACATCAATGCTATCAAACATAAACTCCAACAACGGCGTTTCTGAAGTAACATTTTTTACCAAATTGTTACTTGGATGCTTTTGTAGTCCTTCAACTAGAATTCCTTCTATTTCTTCTAAGGAAAGATTTTTTGTTTCTTCCATTCTTTTAAATTAAAAACACAATGCCTTTATCACAAAATAACATAAACCTGTCAAGTCCTTATTTCCAAAACCCATCCGGCACGACTGAATCGACCACCATCACTTCTCCTTTCTTATCTGGATCAGGAAACTGGAGTTGCCCCGCATGGAGAAGGACTCTGTCGGAAGGTTTTCCCTTGTATTTCGTATCGCCTACAATCGGAAATCCTATTGAAGAAAGATGCACGCGAATCTGATGTGTTCGTCCGGTAGGAATATTTATTTTGAGGAGAGATTTATCGCCTTTTATTTCCAGTACTTCAAAGAAAGTCACCGCTGATCGTGATTTTTCAGAGGAAGAAACCGCCATTTTTTGGCGATCTTTACTGTCACGCAAGATTCCTCCTTCTATTCTTCCTTTTGCCGGAGGTGTTCCTGTGACCACGGCGAAATACGTTTTCACCACCTCACTCCAATGATCTTGCAAATACGTATGTGTTGCATTTGATTTCGCCACGAGAAGTACTCCTGAAGTCACCTTATCCAACCGATGGACAATCCCCTGTCGCGACACATCTTCGTCAACAGACGATAATTTTTTGCCAAACTGAGAAACAAGTGCATTTACAATTGTGTGGTCTGACTGATCACTGGGAGACGGATGAATCGATATTCCTTGTGGTTTTTCGATCGCTACCCATGTTTTTGATTCCGCGAGAATCTTGAGTTCGTGGTTCCATGGCTCAATTCCACTGGAAAAAATCATCGTTTCTTCTTCACACTCCACACTCCACTGCTGATCAATACGAACTTTTGTGTTTGATTTTTTCTTCTGTCCATCGCAAAAAAACAGTCCTTGTTTCTGCCACCGTGTTCGAGAAATTTCTGGAAACTTCTGCGCGCAGAGCACGTCTATCCGTGTTCCTGACTGATCTTGAGTGACGGTGAATGTGGTTTTCATGCTGTTTTAAAATATTTTTTCCAGGTAAAGAATCCAAATAAAATAGCTGAAAGCGTATTTGTCACAAACGTTCCCAAAGCCAAGCCCCATATTGCATTTTCTGGTGGAAGAACTTGAAGTGCCAGAATCGCCGCCGTAGCGGTTCCCGTTCCTAGAGACACAATCCAAATTCTCATTGGTGTCCTCACATCATCATTGGCGAAGAATACTCGTGCCAAAACCGGAATCGTACACGCAAGTGGAAGTGAAGCGATAATCCACGCAAAGACAAGTGCTGTATTGTGGAGCATTGCTCCAGAGAGGTTGAAGAGAAGTGCGAGAATATCTGAAGCGAAAAATACTCCAATCAATGCTGTTGGAATTGTAGCGAGAAAGATCCATTTCAGAGTGTCTGTGAGAATTTTTTTCTGTGCAGGGAAGTTGTTTTTCTGTTTCGAAAACTTTGGAAAAGCCGCATTCGCCAGTGGCATTCCAACTATTGAGAGCAGTACGTGTCCCCAGTTCGCCCCGATAGAAAAAGCTCCCACTGTTCCCATCATCAAGAAACTGGCAATCCACACATCCGCTGATTGACTGATCTGAAAGGCGGCACTTGTGGCAAGACGAGCAGAGAAGTCCCCACTAAATCGTTCCCAACTTTTAACGGGTTTTTTCCAGTAAAATCCAATTCTGTTTCCGATAAAGAAAAAAGCGACAGCGTTCGTGAGCAAGTGAAGTAATGCTCCTACAATAGCCGCAAACCCAACTGAGACGAGTCCGTAATTTTCTGCGAAAAAGTATATCCCTGTCGCAATTGCCCCTGTATAGAAAATAGGCGCCATGGCAACAGACAAGAATCGTTCTTTCAATTGCATTGAAGCGGAAAACACAGCTGACACTGCCAACAAGAAGACCGACCCAAAGAGCAGTTGTGCGAGTTCTGCTATTTCTGCACGAGAAGCAATATCAAACCCCGATACAAAAATACTTACAAAGAATTCTGGGAACAAGGCTCCCAGTCCACAGAGCAATCCGAAGAGAATAACAACACCCCAGAAAAAACTTGAGAAGAATTGCATCCGTTCCTTCCCTTTTAAATCCGCTGCACGAGGGAGGAATAACGTCGCCACCGTTCCTCCCACAAGAAGGAAGAAAAAGAAATCAGGAATACGAAAAGCGGCAAATACAAAATCTATCTGCTCACTCCCTCCAAAAAAATCGACTAAGAATCGATCACGCAGAAACCCAAGAAATTTCGACGCCAACGCCGATCCCATGAGCAATGCTCCGCCAGAAGTAAGTATTCGTTTCACGTGCTTCAGTGTGCGAAAAATTCACCTTTTTGCAAGAGGAATCAAATTAAACACTTCCCCGATTTATTCTGAGATCTTCCGTTGTGTTTTTGAGATCCCGCCAACATTTAAACGTCTTTTTGGCGGGAAGTTTTTCTTCTTAACCTCATCACTTTCACACTTTTAGACTCTTTTTCTCTTCAACTCTTAGTCTTGCTAATAACACATCACGTCATACGTGAACATATCACCATTTCGGCTTGGTGTAATTTGATATTCAGGAAAAAGTGTATTGTTGTTATAGACCAAATCTCTCGGCAGATGAAGTACTTTAACCGGATTTTTTCGCGTGAGTGTAAGCACTTGATTATAAGTTTCTCGACTCGTTCTTCGGGAAAGCCCATACACATGCAAAGTTGCGGTTGCATTGCTCGATTCTAATAATCCTTGAACTAATATTCGAACTCCGTTTTCACAAGTGTTTTCTGGAACCAAGTATCGCTCTGATCCTTTTTTATTATGTACAAGATAAAATTCTCCCATACTTTTTTCAAAAAGTCCTTTTGTTTCGAGTGTTGTAACTGTTGAAACTGTTGAAACTTTTATCGGAACTATTGGAGCTGAACTCTTCATATTAACTGTTGTTCGTGAAGACAATGGAGTTTCAAACAAGTTCGCCTGAAGCATCTCTGTGGTCTTTTCGAAAGGAACAAAAATAACCGCTCCCAAGAAGAGAACCACCACCGAAACCAATTGAATCGCTTTTCTCATGGATATTTTTATTAATAGTACGCCGAAACGCATTTTTTTCAAAATAGTCTTTCACTTGATTTTTTAGTAATTCTTGTCAAAATAGTACTAATGGTAGAAATAATTGGAAGCGAATTTTCTCTAAAGAAACCAAAAAAGTTTCCTAACCCCGAACAAAACTCAAAAACTCCTTGGAAAAAACTTGTTCGAGGACGTCGAATTATCAAAAATGCAGATCAAGAAAAAATCGGAACATTTGTAGAAGCGGTGATAGAACTCGTAAATACTAAATATGATGGTTGTTGGGAAAAAACCTCTTGGGTCGCACAGTTTTGGCCAGTATTTGCAAAATTTTATCCACAATTTAAATATGCAATATCTATAAATCCAGGACTCGATGGATTTTCTGGATTCACAGGTGTGTCTAAACAAGAAATTGTTCAACGGCTCAATCCCGAGTTTCGCCCAGATCACGTGTTCTTCGAAGAAGTTCCCACAATGGAGGAACTCGAAGAACGATTCCGAAAAGAAAATGATAATCAGCCACTTACCTTCCCGATTATTTGCAAACCAGATGTCGGAGAACGCGCCACTGGTGTGACATACATGTATAGTCGTGAACAACTTGAGGAATATCTTCAACCAATTGATGAAACTCTTCCTGAGAAAAAACAACTCAAGCTCAAAAAAGAACGAGCTTCTCGGAATTTTCATCTCGAGAAATTTCATGATGATAGAGAATTTGCACTTTCATGGACAAAAGATCCTGAAACTGGGGAATATCGAGTTTGGTCTGTGATAGAAAAACAAATTCCATCTATTATTGGTGATGGAAAGACTACTTTTCGAGAACTCATTGCTCATAAAGTTGACGCCATAGAGCTCGAAACGGATAAAAAAGAGAAGATTTTAAAATGTTATTCGAGAGAAGAATTAAATGAAATCATTCCAGAAGGAGAAGAAAAAACAATGGTCAAAACGGCCAGTATTAGCTACGGAACAAAATTCAAAAAACAAGAACTCACTGAATTACAAATCCAAAGATTACGAGAACTTTTACCACAACTCATTCAAAATGATGAAGGACTGTATCAAGGGCGTTTCGATTTTCGAGCAAAAGATCTTGAATCACTCGTGTCTGGAGATTTAAAAATCATAGAACTGAATGGTCTCGGTGGCATGCCTATGGAAATATATGAATCACATCTGACAATTGAAGAAAAATACGAGATTCTCTTTCGCTATTTCAAATATCTCCTACAACTCGCAAAACGAAATGTAGAGATTGGAAATGCTAAAAAATCCGTAGGAAGTGACGGTCTTGTTTTTCATGTAGGAAAAACAGTAGTTGGAAAAAACAAAACACAAGATCTCTTTGCAGATGAACGAGTTGAGCGTGATATAAAATTTCTCTCAGATTTCATGCAAGCAACATAATGGCTTTAATTACAAAAATGAGTGCCCCGCAGAGAGGCACTCGTTTCTGATTAATTTCTCATTTTTTGATTAGAGTTCTTCTGTCGCTTCAATAGCTTCTACATGAGGCAAAAATGCTTGGTATTTTTCAAGCACCCGTTCTGCTTTCTCTATAATATTTTTGTAGTCTGAGTTTGCTTCCTCAAGTTCTTTTTGGAATTCCTCAGGAATTTCTAACGTCTGCCATAAAGATTCAAGAGAAACGTCTCCATAATATTTCTGTCCCATTTTCGCTAATAGTTCTACAAAGATCTCATACTCCGCAAAGAGTTCTGTGAAGTTTGGTCTATCCATTCTTTTGGTTACCTTTATCATCTTTCTGTTTGACCAATTCTTTGTAAGGTCTTTCAGAATTGATTGAAAAGAAGCATACAAATCTCGAAAGTCTTGTAGTTTTTCTACTTTTACATGGAGATCACGAGCCTTCTCTATTTCTTCTGAAGAAAGAAGTTCTTCTGCTTTTGGACCATAGTTCACAATATTTTGATATACGGTATTAATATCTTGAAGGTGTTGTCTGAAGTTCTGATCCGTAACACTATCAGGCGATGGCAACGCTGAAAGGATTTCATGTGTGGTTTCTTCGAGAACTTCTCTCGCTCCAATTTCTGAATCCAATTCTCCAAAGTTTTTTCCAAGTCCTGCTTCAACCGCAATAACCTCTGGCTCTGTAGCTCCTGCTTCAAAAGCCGCATTTCTGGAATTCCGTACTTTTGATAATTCGTCTGATTCATCCTCTATTTCAAGATCCGTTAAGAGTGTTTCGTATTCCGCAAGGGCATGAATCACGTTTACTCGTTTTTCAAGAGAAAGGAATATACAAAGGTTTTTTACATCGCCTTCAATGCCCAAAACTCTCACCTGATTAACGGCTTCCAAAGCCTCTTGATAGTCGTCTCCAAAGGGTCCTTCAAGATCTTCAACTGTAAGTGAACTTGGATTCATGCTCACAAGCACTGAATTATTACATTTCTCCATAGCTTCGAGAAGAGCTTTTCCGTTGAATATAATTTCTTTGTTCTTCTTTATTTCTGGAGCAAATGGTGCCTGGATTTCATCCACAGCAGCTTTTAATTTTTGAGGATCATTTTTTACAGATTCCGAAAAATATTCTGTCGCCTTTTCTGCCGCAATCTCTGCTTTTTCTTGAGCGTTTTTTAAGGCAATTGTTGGAACTTCCATTTCTATCTTTTTGTCCGCGATATGTACTTCTGTACTCTTGGCAATTTCCATTCTGTTGAATTTCTGCTTCTCCTTTTGTTCTGTTATAACCCTCTCTACTCCCTGCAAATGCCCTTTGCAATATCTCACTAAGCCATCTTCTATCTCTTCATCAGCCAGAACCCCTTCCAGAAACTGTTTAATTTCCATAAGGTAAGCTCCTTGATCTTCAAGTAAAGCTTGAAGTCTTGTTCTATTTATCGATTCGGATCCTTCTGCTGTTTCTACTTTTGCTTGTTTGTTCAGTGCCTTTGTATACATGCCGATAAGTTCATGGCTTACTTTCACAGAATCTACTCCAAGATCTGGTTCCAATCCTGGAACAAAATTTGCTTCCCCGTAAAAGGCGAAATATGTAGCTTGTTCCCAGCTAATAGTATTTTCCACATTATTTGACGTTTCTCCTACGTTTTTATCTACCCCGCTGTGCGGATCTACCGCTTCTATTGGTGTAGTAGGAATGTCTACATTCTGGGGACTTTTATCGATATCGAAATACATTTTTTGGGAATTAATATTCTTCATGTATTTTTTAAACTATTTGCACGCTCTTGTCAACCTTTTTTAAAGATACCTACAAAAAACCCCCGTTTTCACGAGGGCTGTTTTATCTTTGTAAATTATTGAAAATTTTTATTCTACATCATATCAAATTCGTTTTCCTTCGGTGCCCATTCCCCAGAGAGTTCGTCTTGTGAAAAAAGATATTTTTTCCCATCATATTCAGCTGATATTTTCGTTGGATCCTCTTTGTCCAAAGTAATTCTAACCAACCCGACCCCGTGTCCACTTGCGGTCTTCTCTGTGTTCTTTGTAAATTTTTCATAATCGTCCCCCCATGCAACAGCACGCATCGCTTCCCGAATAAGAACTTCCTTTCTTTCTTCCGGGAGACCATCTTTCTTTGCTTTTTCCAAAAGATTGCTTGTATACATAACCCTTGAAATATCATTGTCCGAAGTTTCTAAGAGCTCATCATTTCTTTTTCTTTTTTCGTCTGATTCACTCATTTCGCTTTTTTTCTCAAATTCAGTTGACACCTCTTTTTGCCAACAAGAAGCATCATTCACTTTTGATGGAACATAACTATTAAAATAATCAGCAATAGCGCTCATTCCTTCTTTTTGATTTTTGTATTGTTCAAACCAAGAAGGGACTTGTAATTTCAAATCCTCAAATTTTTGTACAGTTTCTAATTCTCCTTCTGCTTTTTTGAAATAGAGGTTGTGATCATCTTTTACAAAAAATGGAGCAACAACATCACTCTTCTTTTTAAAATCATTATAAACTTTTTTAATCATTATATAGAGGAACTTTACCTCTTCATCGGTTTCTACAACCCCAAGTCCAGCAAGTTCAAAATTCTTTTTTGAAACCGTTAATTCCTCATCTTTTTTCCCGATAAGATCACTTGCAGTGGTGTTTTCGTCAGCTGTGTTCAACTTTGGTTCTAGTTCTTTTTCTGTTTTAACGCTAATTGGTTCGTCTTCCTTCGAAACATCTTTTTTTCCAATAAGGTCATTGGGAGTGGTGTCTTTGTCAGCGACAATACCTGGCATTTCCTGTTTTTTCTCTTTTGTTTTCTCTTCCATTATTGTTTGTGTTGGTTCAATTTCCAATAAATCTTTATTCCTTTCTTTGAATTTCTCAGCTGCTTTTGTCATTCCCTGTGCTTCCAACTTCTCAAGTCGTTTTTTGGCTTGTATTTGTCTAAAAATTTGTCGATATTCTGATTCGATAACATCGTTATTCATGATGTCGTAGGCTTCTTCTTGTGAAACTCCAAATTCTTCAAGTTTTTCTTTAGAAATAACCGGAATATTTCTCCGATCGATTCCATTAATAGTTTTTCCGAAGAGTAATTTTGATCCTCCTAATGTACTATTTGTTACAACAGCATTGATTCCTTCTTCAACTTGAACAAACAAAGGATTCGCTTCTCTGTTTCTATATTGTCCTACTCGTTGATCCAAAAGCTTCCAGTGAACATCTTTTATGGCTCCAACACCTTCTGCGCCATTTTTTCTCGCATCAAGTACAGAGTTAACAACGGTTTCAACAAGTTGTCGTTCTTTTCTTTTTCTTTCATTTTGATCCATTCCTTCTGGAATTACTTCTTCTATTTTTGCTTCTACCTTTTCTTCAATTTCCTCTTTTATTTCTTTATCTTTCTTAATATCTTTTTTCACCTCCTCCTTTTTTACTTTTTTTCCAGTTTTATCACATTCAATATTCTTGGTTACTTTGTTTTTCAAGGCATCAAGTTGTTTCTGTGTGGTTCCCGTATCCATAATCACTTCCACTTGAGTCTTTCCATCTACTTGTCTCAAACGAACTTTCCATTCTGGTTTAAGCGCATTCGCTTCAGAAAGTGGCATAGGATCTCCTGCTGGAGTTAAATCCGCATTGAGATATTGCACTTTCGTTCCCCAATTAATGTCTGTTGCTTTTCCGGCTTTCTCCATTCCAAAAGCAATTTGTCCAATCGTATTACCTGCTTTCGCAATAATCATGTCCACCTCTCCTCCTTTTTTAATTTCAGTGGCAAGTGCATTCAAAAGTTTATTCTGACTATTCGTATCCCATGGAGTTTTTACTTCCTTGTCACATTCACTATCACGAATAGGGCCTTTGCCATCTTCAATAGCCACTTCATCGCTTTTTCGTAATACATTCCCATCAGCATCTGCAACATCCCCGGGGGAATAGCTTGGTTTTTGCTGATAAAGAAATCTGCTATTAACTTCTCCGAGACCGAACATATTTAGGTTTTTCATGTTTTTTAATGAAAAATTCAAGATATCTTACCATATTTAAAGAAGAATTGCAAGACCCATTTTCTAAAAATAGACAAACCCCTTTGTCATTCCGACCGAAGTGGAGGAATCCCTTCCGACACTCCTGTTTATTTTAAAAATAGACAACACATATGAATCCTCTATGAATAATATTTATTAATATACCTACAAGCTAAGGGATCCTTCGACGGAGCCTGTCCTCGACGAAATCGGGGGCTCAGGATGACAGGATTGTGTTATTTTCTAAAAGAGGTCCCGCACTGCGGGACCTCTCTTTTCAACTCTTAAACTCTTTAACTTTTTGACTTTTTAACCTTCCAACGTTCGATATGGTCGTCGTTCCCACTTGTTTATTCGATTCGCTTTTTCAAGCTTGTACGCTCTCCATCGTTCAAGATCATTATCATATTGTACTCGTGGCACGCCTTGTCCGTTATTAAGGACCGGCACCCTATTTACTGAACTATCCGGTTTTGCAAAGGTGTCATTAAAATGAATAGTTTGTCTTAGTTGATTTGTTCGATTGAGGAAGCTTCGTTCCCAAGCTTCTTGAGATGACTCAACAACCGCTCCATATGGAGGATTAAGTGACATTTCGATCTTGATAGTTCGTTCTCCTGTTCCTTGTCCGGCATGCATTTCAAGTGTTTCTCGTCGGTTGAAGAATTTATCATCTGCCCATGGATTTTTATTATCTGTAACAAATACTTCATATGCTGGACTCGCAGCACTTTCGATTCGCACTGGTCGTATTCGTGATACTCCTCGTGCTACAGTATATTGCAATGCGACTCGTCGCACTCCAAGACTTGTTGGTTGTGTTTGTGCTGTTCTGATAGAAAGCCGTGGTAATTGGATTGGAAGAGGTTGGTAGTTTGTACGATAATTTCTGTTCACGCTCACGTGATCACGCGCCCAAACACCTCCTCGTCTCCATTGTGGACGAAGCCAATCTTGTCCTCCTTCAATCTTCATAGCGTCTTCTTTTGGATCAAATGCTACTGCTTTTTCGATACCCATTTTGGCGTTATGTGCCCATCGGTTTCGGAAGTAAGTTTGTGGGTGTGTTTCCCATGGTTTTTCTACTTCTCGTCGTATATTTCCTGATCGTTGACTTCGTTCTCCTCGGTACACAAATTTGTGTGTTCGTGGAATTCGAGAATTCAAGTAATCAAGTGAGAGTTGTCCTGGAAGGTATCCTGCAAACACACGGAATCCGTTTCGATTAATGTATGTGGTTACTCGTCCAAGGTATCCTTGGTTGATTCGTTCAATATCAGCGAGACTTCTACTCATGTCCCAAAATTTTCCAGAACGAGCGTAGTCATCTCGTCGTTGTCCAGAGAAACGCATTCCTGCTTTTCCCGATCCTGAACCTCCACCACTTGTATTTGCTGGCGGTGGTGTTGGTGGTGTTGGTGTCGTATTCACAGTAAATGTTCCAAGAACGAGAACATTACTCATTCCATTAGTATTTGTTACTGAAATTTTACAATCACTGTACGTCACTCCATTTATAAGGGAGTAGGTTGCGATATTATCTCCAGCTACTGCTGTGGCAGGATTTCCCATTCCACACGCTCCTCCGTAATTAATATTTCCGGCTTGCGTTGAGTTAAATGTGTAACTTGGTGTTAATGTCGTTGATGGGTTTGGAATTGAGGTTACTTCAGTAATGATCGGAAGTGTTCCTCCTTGATTTACAAAGAATGTTCCGAGTGAAAGGATATTACTTCCTTCGTTGCTTGCGTTTACTACTTGGATTGTACAATCGTTATAAGTTTGTCCGTTGTTTAATGTGTAGGTCACTGTATTGTTTCCAGTAATAGCATTCACAATGTCTCCATTTCCACATGATCCTCCGTATACGATTGTTCCCGGTTGTGTCGAATTAAAGACATAACTTGGAGTCGTTATCGTTGATGGATTTGGAATGGGAGTTACTTCTGCAAGAATTGGAGGATTTGCTCCTGTGTTTACAGTGAACACTCCAAGAGAAAGGACGTTACTATTTCCATTCCCGTTCATTACTTGAACTGTACAATCTGAATAGGACTGTCCGTCTGTAAGCGAATAAGTGACTGTGTTATTTCCGGCAACAGCTGTTGCTGGTGTAGCACTTCCACATGATCCAGCATAAACAATTGTTCCGGCTTGTGTTGAACTAAACACATAACTTGGAGTCGTTATTGTTGATGGATTTGAAATTGGTGTTATCTCGGCAATAATTGGTGCGTTTCCTCCTGTGTTTACGGTGAAAGTGGCCAGTGTCAAAATATTACTATTTCCATTTGCGTTCGTTACTTGGATCGTACATCCGGAATAAGTTACTCCATTTATAAGAGAATAAATTACCGTATTTGTTCCTGTTCCAGCTGTTTGTGGTGTTCCCGTTCCACAGGATCCTCCGTAGACAATCGATCCTGCTTGCGTTGAAGCAAACTGATATACCGGTGTTGTTGTCGTTGATGGATTTGGGATTGGCGTTACTTCC
>Ga0257125_1000703_pt1 | contig 41666 bp, 40 predicted proteins | sample SI106_200metaG_FD_190183 | JGI IMG/M metagenome (GOLD analysis project Ga0257125, IMG submission 190183) | Marine microbial communities from Saanich Inlet, British Columbia, Canada - SI106_200 | ecosystem: Environmental > Aquatic > Marine > Inlet | place: Canada: British Columbia | collected... | reverse complement strand
TGAAGCGGTCGGTGGGCAGGAAGTGGATGGTGTTGTAGTAGCGCTCGCGCGGGGTCATAGGTTTCGCCTCCTCCCCTCGTTTGGGTTGTGCCGGGGAATCTACGGCGCCGGAGAGGCGCTGGCAATGATGAAGGAAATGGGCGGAGAGTGAATTGTCGAGAAGGGGATAGGGATGCTGCTAACGAGGCTGGATATTTGCGAGAATTCTGGCGTTTGATTCAATACCATCGGGGCTTGAGGAAAGAGGAGTGAATGAGCATTCGCTCCTTTTTTCATGCCGTTTTCAGCTGTGGCACTACCTGTCCCTGTCCTGCTTCAATATGGGACATTGAGGCCTCATATTCACGATTCACAGTTCGACTATTTGCAATAAATGATTCAATTTACGGCTGTGACGGGAAGAAATTTGAAGAAAATATTTAAATCAATAAATCTTTTATTTATTTATAGTTAGTGTTTGAAAACAATCCGATCAGACTGTTATTGAGAGCATTTTTTTGTCTATTGGTATTGCAGTTGCTGTAACATTTTATTGCTGCAACTTTTTGTGTGACCGGGTTTTTCCTTTTTAATATTTTAGAATAATGAATACAAAAATGGAAACATATCGCGAGAATAAAAGCGCCCCGATCTTCGGGCACAGATGGGTCCTGCTCCTGCTGCTGGTCGCCGCCCTGGCATGGGGGGGATGCGGCAAGTCGGACGATTGGCCGGTAACGTCCGCCAAGGGAGAAGGAGAGAGCTGTGTGGTTTGCCACATGGACCAGGAGACACTCATGCTGCTGGCCGAGGAGGAGCCCGAAGGGAGCGAAGACGCGGGCGAGGGGTGAGGGGGTGAGGTGCCTCCGGTGGAGGCCTGGAAAAAGGTGCTGGTAAGCGAGGATTTTTCCGCCACGTCACACGGGCAGTACGACTGCACCCACTGCCATGACGGTGAGGGCGAAGAGCAGGAGATGGAGGCGGCGCACGAGGGCATGAAGGTGGATCCTTCGGACAGCTGTGCCGAATGCCACGCAGTGGAGGCGCACCGTTTCGAAGAGAGCCAGCACAGTCAGCTGACGGGGTATCGCAAGCTGATCGCCGCGCGCGCCGGAGTGGACGAGATGACCCCGGCCCTGGAGGAGATGTTCGAGCAGAACTGCAATAAATGCCACGCCACCTGCGGACAGTGCCACATCAGCCGTCCGAATTCCGTGAAGAAAGGCTTCGTCCGCGGGCACAAATTTCTCAGCCGCCCGTCGATGGTCGAAAACTGCACCGCCTGCCACGGCAGTCGGATCGGCCAGGAGTTCCGCGGCCAGCACGAAGGCATTCCGGCCGACACCCACTACAGCAAGGGAATGCAGTGCGTCGCCTGCCACAGCGCCGACGAACTGCACGGCCACGGAGAGCAGGGAAACACCCGCTACGAGGTGGAGAGCGCCCCCCAGTGCGAGGACTGCCATTCAATAGACGACGACAATCTCCACCACAAGCTCCACGGCAACCAGGTCGCCTGCCAGGTCTGCCACAGCGTTACCTATAAGAACTGCTATTCCTGCCACGTGGGTCACGGACTGGAGCGTCCTTCGGAGCTCGGCTTCAAGATCGGCCTCAACCCGCTCCGCTCGGACGAGCGACCCTACGAATACGTGGTAGTCCGCCACATTCCTATTGCTCCAGATTCCTATCGCGACTACGAACCGGGCGGTCTGCCCAACTACAGCGTGCTGCCGACGTGGAAATACGCCACGCCGCACAACATCCAGCGGCGCACGCCGCAGACGGCCAACTGCACGGATTCGTGTCACAACAACGCCGAGATCTTCCTGACCGAAGCGGATATGGTCGACCTTCCCCCCGAGGAAGTAGAGGCCAACCGGAATGTCGTGGTGAGGGAGATCCCGTAATTTCCCACTCAACTCTCAAAAACGAGGAAGCGAAATGAAGACGAAATTGATTGCCATGCTGCTCGGTCTGACGATGTCCGTTTTTGTCGTCGGCTGCGGTGACGACGACAGCCCGACCGGGTCGAGCGGCGTCGCCGAGATCGAGGTGATCCAGGCCGCCATCGAGACCGACGTCATGACGAAAAGTCCGGTGATAAAGGCGCAGGCGCTGTTCGACAACCTGAGCGACGGCGACACCAGCAATGATCCGGTAGTCCTGAGCGTGCGCGCGGCCACCCACTACGCCGTCGGCCACATCCAGGGCGCCATCAACATCCCCTGGAAAGAGATCGGCGATGCGGCCAAGCTGACGGCTCTGCCGATGGACAAGCAGATCGTGGTTTACTGCTACACCGGCCACACCGGCGCCGTCGCCACCACAGCGCTCAACGCGATGGGCTACAATGCCATCAACCTGAAGTTCGGGATGATGGGCTGGACCAGCGATGCGGATGTGCTCGCGACCACCCCATTTTCCGCAGCGGCCGGCTTTCCGGTCGAGACCTCGGCGAACGCGGCCACCGCTTCCAACGATCTGGCCGATCCGGACTACACCGACTCCGCAGACGAGGATGAGATTTTGCGGGCCGCGGTCGAGGACTATGTCACTACCACATCTCCGGTGATGAAGGCGCAGGCGCTGTTCGACAATCTGAGCGACGGCGACACCAGCAACGATCCGATAGTCCTGAGCGTGCGCGGAGCCGCCCACTACGCCATCGGCCACATCCAGGGCGCCATCAACATCCCCTGGAAAGAGATCTACATGTCGGAGAACCTCCAGAAGCTGCCGACCGACAAGCAGATCGTGGTTTATTGCTACACCGGTCATACCGGCGGCGTCGCCACCACGGCGCTCAACCTGATGGGCTACAACGCCATCAACCTGAAGTTCGGAATGATGGGCTGGAGCAGTGATGCGGACGTGGTAGCGACCACCCCGTTCTCCGCAGCGGCCGGCTTCCCCACCGTTCAGTAGCGACGGGGATTAGCTCTGCATACAGAAGGACCATACAAAAGGGCCGCGTCCCATTCAGGACGCGGCCCTTTTCCTATAGGATGTTCGGAAACCGATCTGTTGCTAAAACGCCCCCTCGGCGTGATCGGAGTTGCGCGCCATGACTTTTTTGCGGTAGAGCTTGGGATAGTACTCCTCGAGCTTGTACCCCTTCTTCTTTTCCCCCCTCCACTCCCGGTGATACTTCACCCAGAATCCCCGTGGGCTGGACAGCTTTTCGAGCGCCTTCCCGCCGACGTCCTTTATCGATTTCTCGGAAACCAGCTTGACATCGATGTCGCCGATGTGTCCCGGGGCGAATCCTTTCTTGTGCGCCTCCTTGAACAGATGGAGATGCTCCGGATTGTAGCCCATGAAATAGGAGCAGGCGAAGTCCACGGCAAAACCGTCGACGCCGGCCACGGTGAGGCCGAGGGGGAAATTCTCCCCGTCGTGAAAGCCGGAGCCCATTCTCGAGATAACGCCGTCGACCATGTTGAAATCCGGCCTGGCGTTCTGGTAGAGGTTGCACATTTCGTGGGCGAAGCGGCGCTCGTAGTCCATCCGCTTTTTCGCGGCGTATTCCCGCGAGATACCGCACAGCGATCGATCGTGCGGGTGCTGGGTGCCCATCAGGTTCTTGATGCAGATGGTGATCGCCATGGCGTTGTGGTTTTTCAGCTTCGGCGCGTTGATGACAAAGGTGTCGGGATCGATCGCCCGCCGCGCAATTCGCTGCCGCCGTCCGATCTGTTCGATGCGATCTTTCACGAAATCGCATTTCTGTTCCACGTAACCGAGCCGCAGGTCGTTGAAGCTGTGGAGCTTGATATCGTACGCCTGCGCCAGGTCGGCAAAGCCGGCGACGCAGTACGCCAGAGGCATCCAGACACCCCCGCCCTCACCGATGGAGACGGCTCTGTTCGAGTAGCCGTTGTCCAGGCACCACCTGACGATCCCCTCGACGTGGGCGCAGTCGGTGACGATGCCCGACTCCCGCGTGGCGGGGATGGTCACGTTCGGTTTGATGAGGATTTTTTTCTGTTCGATTTCCAGACCGAGATTGGACAGGAGATCGTAGCTGGCGGCGGAAATTTCTTCAGGAGTGAAATTTCCTTTTTGCGACCGGGATTTCCAGACGTAGACTATTGGATTGGGCAATATACAACCTCAACTGTGGATGTGGACAATTGTCACCATAGAAGGTACTCAGAAGAGGCCATTCTTACCAGTTCCCCGATGGATTTTCCGGCACCGCTGGCTTTTTTTAGAGACAGCGCCGTAACGTCCATCAGAGAGCTGGCTCGAGATACCGAATCCGGTTTCCCTTGTATGCGCTATTTCTCTCGCGTATCTTGGTACGCAATGAGAAACAACCGGCAAAGGCAAACAGGGTAAAAATAAGGAGCATAAAAGCCGGGCGATGAAAGACGAAAAGAAGACCAAACTGCAGTTGGTCGAGGAGTTGACCGAACTGCGTCGATATGCCGAATTGTTCGATGCACTTCCCATTCCGGCGACGCTCATAGACGCTCAGGGTATCATCGTGGATGTCAATCGCGCCCATATGGATATCGCACACCAGTACAGCGGCGATGTCGGCAAAGAGGATCGGGTCGGCCAGCATATCGGCAAGTTCGCCAGGGAGGGTGAGGAGCGCGAGCGGATCGATGCACTTCTTGAGGAATTGCTGTGTACCAGCAAAACTACGCGCCGTTGGGAATGGCCACACACGGAGCCTTCCGGCGCCCCATCCTACTGGGATATCTACGCGAATCCAATCAGAAACGCGGCCGGTGAGCTGGTGGGCGCCGTTATCCTGCGAGAGGATATCACCGAGCGCAAACAGGCGGAGGATGCTCTGAGGCGGGAGCACGCGCTGTGCGATGCCGAGAACGTCATTCGCGTCACCATCGCTTCGATGGACCAGCCCGAACATCTGTGCAACGTGGCCAGGGATATCGGCGCGCAGTTACATCGACTCGGCGTAAATCACGACAGCTGCACCATTCAGATCGTCAATCCGGAAGGGACAGATTTCGTCTCTTTTGCCTCCTATATCCACGAGGAGTGGTACGACGAGATCATGGCTTTTGTCGCCACTGGCTCGCGCAATGTAGCCAGATCTCACGCGGAAGATAATCCGTGGGTTGTCGAGGTGTGGAGGAGCGGCGAGTCGAGATACGTCGGCTGTACGGAAATTCGCGGAAACGGGGCAACTTTTTCCGATCTGTCTCTGATCGATGTGCCCTTTTCACAGGGAACTCTGTCGATCAACAAGCATCAACCCTACGCCTTCAGCGAGGAAGATATCGCCGTGCTGCAGCGTTTTGCCCGGGTGCTTTCGGAAGGTTTTCAGCGCTTCGTCGATATCACCGAGCGCAAAAAGGCGGAGGATGAGTTGCGAGCGAGCGAGGAGCGCAACCGCACGCTGGTGAAAGAAAGCCACCATCGGGTCAAAAACAATCTGCAGGTCGTCTCCAGTCTTCTCGATCTGCAGGCCAGAAACATCGATGATGAAAAGGTGCTGGCCGTCCTCCAGGACGGCTGCAGCCGGGTGCGCACCGTGAGCCTGGTCCACGAAAAACTGTATCAATCCGGAGATCTGACGGAAATCGATCTGGCCGCTTATCTCTGCACCCTCATAGAGGACCTGGTGCACTCACACAGTATGGGGGAGAGCGACATCGCGCTCGACCTGGCGCTCGAGGAGATGACGCTGGGGATGGACGCTGCCGTATCCTGCGGTTTGATCGTCAACGAACTGATGACGAACGCCCTGCAGCACGCTTTTTCCGAGGGACAGCAAGGCATCATCGGCGTTGGTCTAAAAACGGATGGGAATTCACAGGTGACCCTTACCGTTTGGGACAACGGCAAGGGAATCTCGCCCGATATGGATTTTGCGCGCGCCCGCTCCATTGGCCTGACGCTGGTAAAAAATCTGGCGAGACAGCTGCATGGAGAGATCCATATCGATAGCCAGGCTGGAACGAGAGTAGAGGTCGTTTTCGAACGACAGAGGTCGACGGGGGAGGAATAGCATATCGTGAATTTCCTCCGGGCGGGCTGATCGTGGTGATTAGGAGCGGAAATTTCACAACGACCCCAAAGGATATAACCATGAAACGAACGCTGTGGATCATTGGAGTTCTTCTGGGCTTGGGAGCCATCGCCGCCATAGTCTGCAAGAAGATGTGCGGCGAATATCATTGCCATGCGGATGACGGAGAAGAAAAAGCAGAGGGAAATGGGGAAGTCCAGCAGATCGAAGAGGAGCAGGAAGACGTAGCGGAAGAAGCTCCAGAAGAAAAAGAAGTGAGCTAGTCCATCGGCTAACCGAAGGGCTACCCGATTTTCCGCAATTTAATCCGCTTAAGTGAACGAAAAAACCGCGTTGAGTAATTTACCTAACGAATTAACTTGATATTCCTGAATTTAGGATGCACAGTATCATTCATTAGGAATTCCGATAAAGGCAAACCGGATCGAAAGGCCGGGACGCAAAGGCGCGGATCCTCATCTGACTGACTCTTGGGAGGGGGAAGTTCAGGGGGGGAAAGCCAGTCACTTTAAGATAGCCGCACTGCCGTGAAGTATGGTAGTGCGGCCTTTGTTTTCTCAGGCACTATCGCTTTCATACATACCGGTAGTGCTGATCCGTCAACGCCATTTCTTCCCAAAAGAGAGGGGACAACCCGTGCTGTCAGCCCTTCCACAGGCCGCCTGGATCGACAAACCAAAGGAGGAAACCAATGACGGCCCATCTTCACTAAATTCTGAAGGGCAGTTGTCTCAAAGTCATTGATACATTCCGGTTTTCAATAAACGTAAATTGGAGAGGATACTATGAAGACACTATTGCTTGTCCTATTGTGTAGCGCAGTTTACGCGGAAGAGGCTAAAGTTAAAACGGTTACAGTCAAGCTGAATGCTGGGGTCTTTGAAGATGCACTGCCTTTTGATGAGCCGTTTATCATCAAGGGAAAAATGGCCAAAGGAATTACCCAAGTTTCGATGTCATATGAAGGCAAGAGAGATCTACCTCTATTCCGGATACCCGGCGAATCTTCACCCGAACCATCTACAGGAGATGGGGTGTGGAAGAGTAATGGGCTTAAGGATCCCACTGAGTTTCAAATCTATGTCAAAAAACCGCTCGATAACAGAAGGACCTATACCTTTGAGTTTTATCATACTAAGTCGAAAGCCGATCCTGCCAAGGTGGCCCAGCGCGTAAGTGATGTACAGAAACTGGTCTATCCGGACGATCCCAATAACAACGATAGACTGAGGCAACTGGACAACATAAAGGATGAACTAAAAGCCTTTGGTAATGGTACGGCTATATTTCCTGGGCTAACAGAGTCGGAATGGTTTGATGTTTTAACGCGGGATATTACCGTCTACAAAGAGTGGCAAGTACGAGATGTTGCCGCAGTGGCGGTCTATTTGATAGAATGTCGCGACTGTTTCCAGAAGCTATTGTCGGGAAAGAAGAAGATCGCCAATTACCAAGTCGTTGATAGTAAGAAACTGGATGAAGATTCCCTCAAGCTTTTACGCGCCTTTTTTTATTATTTGGCACAGGGGAGCCTAACCCCAAAAATTCCTCTTATCACGGATCCTGCCCAAAAAGCCGATATCGTCAAATTGGAAGCGGCATTACGGAAATTACTATCTGAATTACAAAACAAAATCCTGTCCGAAAAAGTCGTATTGGCAACGATCAAACCGGTAAGACCTCAGGTGAAACTCGCCCAATATGTGCGACCTGATTTGGCTTATGCCAGAGGGCAAGGGGGCTCTTATTTCATCTATTCCAGCGTCCATTTCCATGGCGCTCCGGTCAATCCAGAAGTTTCTCTACGGGGATTGGATCTGCCCTTTCGCGATGATTTGGCCAAACGAGCCAGTTTCTTTATCGGAGTCTCTGTCGTTGATTTAGCACCGGGGTCAAACAAAACTAATATTCTGCTGGATGGGCAGGGGGTAGTGGGGCTTGGGTTCCGCGACCCATTCTTCTTTTGCGGCGATGATTTTCGCTTTCTCGAAGGGGTGCGCATCAATGGGGGGTGGGTTGCTTATGGGGCTAAGAAAAAAACATCCACAACTATCTCTCGGGTGCGTCAAGTCGCAGAAACGGACACTAGGGGAGGAGGGGACCCAATCGTACGGAGTTGGGAAGAAGTGCAGATCCTTCCTGCAACCGACAGCATGGAACCATCTGAAGACTTCCAACACAAGATCGAGATCACCGAGAAAAAGAAAGATATGCTTAAATGGGATTGGTTTGTATCGGTTTCATTGGAATTTAGCTTGAAGTCTGTGCTCGGGAAATTCAGCGCCCTGATGCCTTAGTACATAAGGCATGTTTAGCGATATGAACTCAAAGGGAGGACAGCTATGGCTCAAACACGCATCAAATACCGTAGCGGGTACAAATATCAACTCGCTGAGGATTATCCCGTTTCCGTAGGGATCAAACCGCCCAAGAAAGTTGATACCGAATTTATCACTTTGGATCTCAAAGGTAATCTAAAGATCCAAAAGGGCTATGCGTGGGATGGTCCTTCAGGACCGGTGGTTGACCAAAAAGAAAATATGAGAGCCTCCCTGGTACATGATGCACTGTATCAGCTCATGCGCCAAAGGAAAATCTCATCTAAAAAATTCAAAAACAAAGCCGATCGGCTCTTTAAAAAAATGTGCATTCAAGATGGTATCCCCAAGCATATTGCGCAGGCGTACTACTTGGGGTTGAAGATTGGTGGGAAGCCAGCTACCAAGCCGGAGAGTCGCAAAAAAGTTCATCTTGCTCCATAAGGTGGATTGAAGATAGTGCCATAAGGAGCAACTCAGGCTTTCATTGAAGAGATGGCGTACTGTTGGATAAATCCATCCCTGGTCACCAGGGTGAGGTTCTCCAACTGGGCCTGGGCGATTTGAATTCGGTCGAACGGATCCTGGTGAATAGCCGGCAGAGCAGCGACTGCCAGCGCGTGTGGAATAGTGATGGGTAGCGGCTGGAAGCGTTCTTCGGTCATAGTATCCTCCAGATCATCTGGAGCATCCAGTCTGCCCAGGGCTTTTTTGATGGCGACTTCCCAGGCGACCGCCGCACTCACGAAGACCATATTATCCCCTTCGGTTATGGCATTGCGCGCCTTTTCCGAGATGAGAGCCGGGTCGTCGAACCACCATAGAAGCACATGAGTATCCAGGAGCAGGTTCATGGTTTCTCTCCCCTGAAAGCGGCAGTCAGTTCATCCGGTAACTGGTCGAAGTCGGCAGCTATTTCGACTTTTCCACGCCACTGCCCTCCCTGGCGAGGCTGGCGATTCGGCTGGTAGGGCACGAGTTTGGCGACCGGCTTTCCTGCCCTGGCGATGACGATTTCCTCTCCCAGAAGCACTCTCTCGATCAATTTTGAAAGCTGGGTTTTGGCCTGATGGATATTGGTTATTTGCATATTCTCTATCTCCTTTATATGAGTAACTTAGCTAAACTTAGCTAATATCGATCAAAAAGCAAACAGTGAAGAACCCTCGTGTAGACTCGGCGTGGAACAGCATAAAGACTACATCCAGCTGTTGCGGTCGAGGGATCGATACTGAATCGCCTCGGCCACGTGAGCCGGCTGGATACCGTCCTCCTCTTCCTCCAGATCTGCCAGATCTGCGATGGTGCGCGCCACCTTCAGAATCCGATCGTACGCCCGAGCCGACAGGCCCAGCTGGTTGATCGCCCGTTCCAGCAGTCTTTCGCACTGCTCGTCGACCGGACAGTAGCGGCGAATGTGGCGGGTGGCCATATGGGCGTTGCAGAACAGCTCGGGGTGGCGTTTGAAGCGGGTCAACTGCCGCTCACGGGCGGCGTTGACCCGTTCGCGTATAGGAGCGGAGGATTCACCCGCCGGCTTGCGCACCAGGTCGTCGAAGGAGACAGCGGGGATCTCGACGTGGAGATCGACCCGGTCGAGGAGGGGGCCGGAGATGCGGGCGCGGTAGCGCTGGACCGCCAGCGGGGAGCAGGTGCACTCGTGGCGAGGGTCGTCCAGGTAGCCGCAGGGGCAGGGATTCATGGCGGCGATGAGCATGAACTGAGCCGGATAGGAGAGGGTGATGGCGGCTCGGGCGATGGTGACGGTGTGGTCTTCGAGCGGCTGGCGCAGCGCTTCGATGACGTGCTGGCGGAATTCGGGGAGTTCGTCGAGAAAGAGGACGCCGTAGTGGGCGAGGGAGACTTCGCCGGGCCGGGGGTAGGCGCCGCCGCCGATGAGTCCGGCGTCGGAGATAGTGTGGTGGGGCGACCGGAACGGCCGGGTGGCGACCAGTGCCTGGTGGGGGGACAGGATGCCGGCGACCGAGTGGATGCGGGTGGTGGCCAGCGCCTCTTCGAGGGTGAAGTCGGGAAGGATGGAGGGGACGCGCCGGGCGAGCATGGTCTTACCCGAGCCCGGAGGGCCGATCATCGCCAGGTTGTGCCCCCCGGCGGCGGCCACTTCGATGGCGCGCTTGCCGTGCTCCTGGCCGCGCACGTCGACAAAGTCGACCTCGTGGGCGGCGTGCTGCTCGAAGACAGAGGCGATGTCCAGATCAAACGGCTGCAGGCGGTCGCCCCCTTCGAGGAGTTCGACCGCCTCCTGGAGAGTGGAGATGCCATAGATGAGAGGACCACTGGCGATGGCCGCTTCGCGGGCGTTCTGATAGGGGACGATCATGCCGTAGGCGCCGTGCTCGTGCATGCTCAGAGCCATGGGCAGCATGCCCTGGACGGGTCGCAGACTGCCGGTGAGGGAGAGTTCACCGAGGAGGACGAAGTCAGAGATACGGGATGGCTTGAGTTGTTCGGAGGCGATCAGGATGCCGACGGCGATCGGCAGATCGAAGGCGGAGCCTTCCTTTTTGATATCGGCGGGGGCGAGGTTGACGGTGACCCGCCGGCGCGGCCACTGGAACCCGGCGTTGCGAATGGCGGCCATGACCCGCTCCCTGGACTCGCGCACGGCGCCGTCGGGCAGGCCGACGACGGTGAAGGAAGGGAGTTGACGGTCGGTATCGACTTCGACGTGAACGGGGTAGGCGTCGATGCCGAGGGTGGCGGCGGAGAGGACGGTAGCGGGCATGGGCTTTCCTCGGGTTGGGGAAGATGTACCCGAGGGTGATGGGCAAGATTCGTACCACGCCGCGTTTGACGCTGTTAGGATGGAGAATGACGGGTTTCATGGGAAGATCGCGCTACAGCGCTGACACCCGAAGGTTACACAGGGGTATCCCCGCAAATGCAGAAAGCCGACCGAAAGCGTGATCGGTCTCTAAAAGAAAGTCGCGAATTCGCAAGCCAATGCAATTACAGGGAATAGCCCATTATGCCTGGAAATTTACCTCCCGCTCAACTAACGGGGGAAGTTTCGGGGTACTGGTACAGGTGAAGCCCCAGCGGAGAACACGTCCGGATACGGGCGTCCAGGCACCCACGCAGGCACCCCAATCGCTCCAGGGATCCTCGATTACGCCCAAATCCCAACCCGCACAGGCTCCACAGCCGATGCCTAACCGCCAGAATAACCTGGAGGACGGGCTTTGAATTTCCTATACTTAAGGCCATTGCGCCGGTGCCGGTTGCGGTGGGTGAACGCTACAAACGCCCGGGGATGTTTGTGGATCTGCTTGCGGCAAAGATTGTGGATATTGTGCAGTCCGAAGTGCTGGGTTTGGGAATGGCGAATATCAAGAAGGTGTGCGGCATTGCCGAAGCGGCCGAAGCACTTATTGCTGCCCACCAGGCGCAGAGCCCGCTATGTACAGCCGTTAACGCCCACCTGCATGCGTCCATTTCGAATTTTTTGATTCAGGAGAATTTTGATGATTCTTCAGAGCCATGGATGTGGGACCTGCTGACGGGCGTGCCCCGGGTGAAGGACGGGTACCTGACTGTGCTGGATGCGCCGGGCTGGGGTGTGGAACTGAATGAAGATGAAACGGCAAAACATCCTTACGGAGAGAAGAACTTCCTGCGGCTGTTCGAAGAGGGTTGGGAGACACGCAAATCGGGGTAAACTAGGTCAACCGCCCTGCTTTGTAATGACTCTATTATACCGTACGGGGGGCTAGTGATGGAAAAGGGTGAAATCCGACTCAAGAACGAAACGCTTGCGCCGCTCGATAGATACGTTCTCACGCGCGGTGTGCCGTTGCCGCCCGGCGCCGTAAAGAGTGCCGCCGGTGTCTCGGTGGTCGATGCCAGGGGACGTGTACTGCCCAGCACGGCGAAGATCCTGCAGCATCGCCCCGACGGCAGTGTCGAGTGGATGCTCATGGACATCCTGCTCAAGCTGCGCGGCGAGCAAGAGAAAAGCATTTACGTCGTCCCCAGGTCCGCCGCGAAACCGGTCGTCAGGAATCCGGTCGTTGTTTCCCGGGATGGCAAGGAGATCACCCTCGATAACGGCGTCAGCGCCGTCACCGTCAGCAAGGCAGGGGGGTCTCTGATCAAGCGGCTCGTCGTCAACGGCCGCGTTCTGGTCGATGAAACGATGGTCGTCGATCTGCAGGTCGTCGACGGCGGCGGCAAGATCCATCGCGCCAGCCTGAACGGCTCATACAAGGTGTCGGTCACGCACAAGAGCCCGCTGCGCACGGAAGTAATGATCGAAGGCAAGCACAGGGCGCGAGGTAACGCGACCTTCATGGACTTCGCGCTCCGACTCACACTCACGGCCAACAGCCCGGACATCAAGCTCGAGCACACGTTTTACTGCCGCGAGCCGCGTGACGGCCGGCTCCCGATCCGTTCGATCTGCCTGGTCATGCCCACGACCATGGACGGCGGCGCCGGCAAGCTGTTGCGGCAGTGCCGTCATGGCCAGGAATCGTTCCACCGCGACGTCGAGATCCGCGAGAACGTCGAAGTTGTGGCAAGCTCCGTCGACGATATCGACAGCTATGCACAATCGACGATTGGCGCGTCGGTAAGCCATCCGAGTGCGGGTGGTAGTGTGTTTCTCCGTAACCTGGATAGCCTGAAGGAGGACTGGTCGGAGTACCCGCACTACATGCGGCCCGATGGGGGACCGAGGTTCCGCGCCGATCTTCTCGTAGGTGGCATGCGCCAGGTATGGCCGATCATCGGATGGCAGGAAGACGGGTTCACTGTTGCCACGACGTTCGAGCATTTCCGCCAGCTTTACCCGAAGTCGATCGAGATCGACGAGAATGTTGTGACCTATTCGATCTGGCCGAAATGGTCGTTCCCGATGGAGGTGGTGCAGGGCGTGAGCAAGAGTCACGTCCTCTGGATCACTGGCGCGCCGCGGCAGATGTCGATGGATGGCCTGTCCGACGTCCTGGGGCGTTGGGAGTATGACTACGTGGAGCCGGTTGATGCGTCCTTCGATCCCGCCTGGCCGGCATACTGCGAGGTCATGGATTGTCACCGGATCTTCGAGTATCAACCAAAGAAGTACCCGTTGCTCGAGAACCGAATCGAGGTGGCACCGAGTGAGGACAACCCGGAACGACACACCTACGGCCGCCAGCCGGCGCGCGGCATGTTCGACTTCGGCGACACGATCAGTTTTTGTGGCTTCGGCACCAACAACAACGAAGACGATATCGAAGTATGCTTCCCGTTACAGGATTTTCTGCGTTCGGGCAATACCTACTGCTGGGACTACGGGAAAGAGGCGGCGCGGCACTACATGGAGGTCGACTTCTGCGCATGGAGCACCGATCCAGGGCAGCATGGTGGCCTGATCGCCCACACCATCAAGCATTTCGTCGGCAATGTCTATCCGAGCCACCAGTGGGTCGAGGGCATTCTTGCGTACTACTATCTGAGCGGCGACGACCGCGCCCGAAAGGTCGTGGAAAGCGTCGGCGACAACCATGTGTGGTGGGCGGAGAACCGAATCGAGAGCTTTAACGATGGACGCGAGGCGGGCGTGCCGTTGGTCAATCTCGCGGCCGTCTACCATCTGACGCGTGACGAGAAGTACATCGACGCAGCGTGGCGCATCATCGATGCTTTCGTCTTGAAGGCGGAGGCGAAGTATGGCGAGTTCAAATATCCTTTCCCCCAGTCCTCGCCGGACCATCCGCAGAAGTTGATCACCGGATATGGCGACTGGTCCACCTTTTCTGGCTTGTTCCGGTTGTGGGAGCAAACCGGCGATGAGGAATTCCGGAAACTGGCGGTGCGACTGCTCGACAAGGCGATGCGGCCGGAGAACTTCCTGGTCAATGATCCCCGGGCGATGGATTTCTTCGGCGCCTGGGCGTTTGGCGTCATGATCGGTGACATGGACGAGGTTATTCGGCGTGTTGCAGGTGCGGTCCCGATGCTCCTGCGCCGCGGCGGACATCAAATGCGTCGCCTGCATTTCCTCAGAGAGCTGGACATACGCGGCATGATCGACGAGCGCGACGTCGGCACTCCCTGATAACGACAGGGGCGGGGGCACCAGGGCTGCCAGTCTTCTGGCTCGGCACTTCGTGTTGACCCTGGCAAGGGTGATCTGGCGAATCGTGGAAGAAGGACGAATGATCGACTTCCCGACCGTTGAGAGTAAGAAGCCAACGGACGCCCCCACCTGGGCTGTGCTGCAACGACAGTCGATCAACCACCCGCTCTACAGCCGATGCCTAACCGCCAGAACGACCTGGAGGACGGGCTTTGAATTTCCTATACTTAGAGATCACAGACCTGCTCCAAGAGGTGTTCGATGCAACCCAGGATCGTCTGCGCCGATTACGCCTTTCCGCTTCTGTCCTTCGAGGTCGTCCTGGACCTCATCGCCGGTATGGGATTCGAAGGGGTGGACATCGGCCTGTTCGCCGGCAGCTCGCACGTCGACCCGAACAAGGTGCTGCCCGCACTTCCGTCCTCCGCAAGCGACCTGGCCGCCAGCGTGCACGATCGCGGCCTCGTGATCTCGGATATGTTTCTCACGCCAGCCAAGGACTTCTACACCCTCGCCTCCAATCACCCCGATGCGAGCGAACGACAGAAGTCACGCGAGATCTTTCTGCGCACGTTGGACCTGACCGTTCGATGCGAAGCCAGGCACGTCACGGCCCTGCCCGGCGCTTCCTTCACCGAGGTGACGGCCGATGAGAACCTGGTCAGGGCCGCAGAAGAGCTGGCCTGGCGGGTTGAGGAATCCGCGAAGGCAGACGTGGTCTTTGCGGTCGAGCCTCACATCGGGTCGATCATCCCGACGCCGGAGACGACCCAGTCTCTGCTCGACCGCACGCCGGGCCTCACGCTGTCGCTCGACTGGGCCCACATGTCCAGCGAAGGCATACCTGACGCGGACATTGAGCCGCTGCTGGCGCGCACATCTCATTTCCACGCGCGGTGTGCCCGACCGGGCCGTCTTCAGGCCCCCTTGAAGGAGAACACCATCGACTTCAGGCGAATCCTGGAGCTGCTGTCGGGTCAGGGATACGGGGGTGCCTTCGCCGTGGAGTACGTGTGGATCGAGTGGCAGGACTGCAACCAGGTAGATAACGTGTCCGAGTCGATCCTGTTACGAGATCTGCTTCGCGGGATCGCGGCAGAATTGGACTGGGAGGGATAGCCTGATGGCGCGATTCGACGGGAAGGTGATCGTGGTGACCGGTGCCGCCCGAGGCCTGGGACGGGCCGCGGCGAACCTTTTCTCGGAGCAAGGGGCGTCTCTCGCCCTGGTGGACATTCTCGGAGACGAGATCGGGTCCCTGGTTGGGGAGCTGGGTGGGGATGCTAAGCCCTTCACCGCCGACCTGTCGAAAGTAAGCCAGGTCCGGGAAGTCGTCGGACAAATCACCTCCGCATTCGGACGGATCGACGTCTTGATCAACAACGCAGCCATCTGTCCCAGGATCCCGTTCGGAGACGCAACTGAGGAGGACTGGGACAACCAGTTCGACGTCAACGCAAAGAGCCAGTATTTCCTGATGCAGGCCGTATGCTCCGTGATGTGCGAGCACGGCGGCGGCAAGATCGTGAATGTGATTTCGGCATCGGGTCAGTTCGGCGCGGTCGCCAACGCCAGCATCTACAGCGGGACCAAGGGCGCCATCCTCGCCTTCTCCAAGTCCGTGGCTCGAGAGGTGGTGGACGACGGCATTACCGTAAGCTGCTTCTCGCCAGGCACCATGCTCACTGAACAGATTACCAATCTGACACCGGAGCGACAGGAGGAGGTGCGGCAGATGATTCCGATGGGCCGTTTCACCTCCCCTGAGGAGATGGCGGTAAGCCTGGCATTCGTCGCTTCGGAGGAATGCGTCTATACCACCGGGGCCACCTTCGACTTCATTGGCGGCGCCTACATGCGGTGAGGCCATGAGTCCAGAATCGACAGTCAAATGTGCGGTCGTCGGTGCCGGCTGGTGGGGAACCACGGCACACATACCCGCCATCAAGAGCCATCCAAGAGCCGAACTGGTCGCGGTCCAGAAGCGAGATCCGGGCGCGGCCAGGCAGGTGGCCCGCGATTTCGAGGTCCCGGTCGCCTGCACAACGATGGACGAAGTCCTCGCGGTCGACGGCCTGCAGGCCGTGGTCATCAGCTCTACGCCGAACGTGCACTACCCGCAGGCCCAAGCAGCGCTCGAGGCGGGCTGTCACGTGTTGATAGAGAAACCGATGACGATCACGGTCGCTCAGGCCGAAGAGCTGGTGACACTGGCCGACAACCGGGGGCTCCAGTTTCTGATCAGCTGCCCGTGGCACTACACGGACCACAACACCGAAGCACGGCGACTCATACGGGACAATCGGTTGGGCCGGATCAAGATGATCAGCGTACTGATGACCAACTTCACGGACGGCCTGTATCGCGGCTTGCCGTGGGAAGAGGCCATTGAGGGGGCCCAGGCAGACGAGTCCGGTCCGCAGCCATACCTCAAGCCCGGGCGGGTATCATATTGTGATCCATCCGTGGCCGGGGGAGGACAGATCTACTGCCAGGTATCCCACGTGGCCGCTCATCTGGCATACCTCACAGGGGCTGAGCCGGCCGAGGTCTTCGCCCGGTTCGACAACGGCGGCACGGCCGTGGATGTCTACAACGTCCTGAATATCCGCCTGGGCAACGGCGCTGTGGTAGGCCTGACCAGCACGGGCGCCACGATGAAATCAGAGCGTACCTACGAGGTGAGGGTCTACGGGACCGAAGGCATGCTCTTCCTGGATCTGTGGAAGGGGACCTTCGAGCTCCACGGCCTGGACGGTCAGATAACCGGATACCCCCCACTCGCACCGGATGGGATCTACCCCGATCGCGCGCCGGCGACCAATCTGATCGACACGGTCCTCGGTGTGTCCCGGAACCACTCCCCGGCCTCCCTCGGCCTGACGGCGATGCGCGTGATCGAGGCGGCCTGCCAGTCGGCTGCATCGGGCCAGAACATCATCCTGGGGGGCACGGGCTGATTCCCTCCACTCCGTCTCAGATCCCTCCTTGCAAAGGGAGAAGGGAAAGAAGGTGCGCTCCAGCCCGGGGGCGGTTTCCTGCGGAACTCTCCTAAACGGGATCAGGGCGCAGAGGACATAGCGCCACAATGCACTCGATAGTGCTAACGGACGATACATTACAACCTCGGTAATCTATCCAGACTCCATACAAAAAGCCGATCGCGGGGTGGTTCACCTCGGCTGGCTTTGTTTTGCCCACGATCCCCCAGACATTTTACCAACGCGTTATGAGTCTAACCCTACCCCACCCCATCTCTCTCTCTTTCCCCTCCCAAAATCAAGGAAAAGATAATATCCAAACCGCGTTATAAAATCTCTCAGAGGCTACCGTCCTCTCCGCGGTTCCGGGAGTAGTGTTTCTGTCGAACCGTCCCGCGGACTGGATCGAGACGCTTTTTCGGCAGACCCATTTCCCGCTTGATTGGGTTCAGAGTGTGAAGTATTGTACACGCCAATGTATAAATCTTCTCGCACTTTCCTCTCAATCTCTGGGAAACCGGAAGAAGGGAAAGCCATGAGAAAGAACTACTGGGAACACCCAATCGATCGGAGGACTTTCGTCAAGTCCGTCGCTGGCGCTTCGCTCGCACTCGCAACCGCCGGATCCGCCGGCGGAAGGGAAGATACGCACGTGAAACGGTTCGACAGGTCGCTAATCGAGACGCACTTCGCAGAGAGTGGACAGTTAGTCCCCGACTTCATCGGCTCAGTGGAACTGGGAGAACCGTTCGTCATTGAGACGGCGAACACCAACGACGCCAACGGACCCGTCGCCATCGAAGGCGTTCAGGCGGGTGACGACATCGCCGTAGAGATCGAGAAAATCGAGATCGTCGGACCGGTGGAGACGCGCAATTGTCCGTGATGTCCCTGCGACGAGCCGTCCGCCGCGTCCCCCGCGTCGAAATTCCACAGCCCCACCAACCCTTTTTCATCCCCGTGCAAAGGCCGCTTCATACCGGCGCTGATCTCTGCGGCATTGCGAGCAATGGACCACACCCGCACCTCTTCGAGCTGGCCGCGGAAGTAGGCGTTGTCGCTCCAATTGGATTTGCCCAGGTAATTGTCCGCGCCTGCACCGATGGCCGCGAAGCGGCCTTCGTAGCCATTCTGCCCCACCAGCACGCCGTTGAGATAGAAGCGCATGCCGCCCCGGCCCGAGACCATCGCGATATGGCACCACTGCCTCAGAGGCAGATCCACCCCCAGGCGCAAGACGTGCAATTCATCCTGGTCGGTATAGATGAAGAACTGGAGGGTAGAGGTCGTGTCGAAGTGGTTCCCACCCATCGCCCGCCAATGATCGTCCACGCCGAAGGCGAACCACTGCGAAAAGTAGCCCCATTCCTTCCATTTCACCCACGCTTCGACCGTGGCTTCTTCCAGGCCGTCAAAGATATGGCCGGGCAATTGCACGTAGCTTTGCTCGCCGTCCAGTTCGAGGACGCGATTTTGGGCCGCGAGCGGGGCCATCAGAAGCAGGGAGAACAGCAGGAGGAATTTTATTGCACGCATACGCTGTAAATATACGAAAAAAAGGCCCACCAAACGACCTGTCGGTATCGGTCCAGCGTCCCCGTCGGGATTGGCCACGTAGGATGGGTTGGTGCTCTACGAACCAAGGAATCCCGTAGTGCTGACGCTGAGCATGGGCCGGGTTGCGCTTGGCGTGCTGCTGGCCGCGCACCTCGGCAAAGTCGACCCCGTAGCCGGCGCGGCCTGCGGCACAGGCCGCATTGATTTGGCGCTAAACAGGCAGGACGGAAAGGTGTCCCTTTTCCCCGTAGGTGATGATCTGTCTGTCTTTGGTGAGCAGCCTGGCACCGATCTGTCGCGCCGTAGCGGCGATGATTCTGTCGGCAGGATCGCCGTGGAAGGAATCGGGGAGACGGCTGCTGGCAAGGGCGATTTCCGGAGTCAGGGGAGCCAGAGAAATTCCGGGAGCTGCCAGAGCCCGGCGCACCCATTGTGCGCCATCGAGTGAGAAGCTCAAACGACCTTTGGCTTCGAGCATGCCCAGTTCCCACACGGAAATAGCGGACACGCGCAGCCCCGCTCCTTGTGCAGTTTTTTCCAGCTGAGGACGCACCTGGGAAGATTTGAGCGGTTCTTCGCCGTTCATCAGCCAAACCCAGACATGGGTGTCGAGCAGAAGCGGTTTGTCGGACAGCTCAGCCATCGACTTCCCATTCTTCTCCGGTAGGAGCGACAATATCCCCATTGATCACCACGCCGTCCTTAAGCCAGCCGAAGAGCGGCTGTGGGGCTGGTTCCTCTATGGGCACGAGTCTGGCGACCGGGCGCCCTCTTTTGGTGATAACGACTTCTTCGTGGGTCTTCTGCACCTGGTCCATGAGTTTGAGGCACACGGCCTTGAATTTACCAGCGGGGATGATCATCTGTTTCTCCTTTGTGACTATAGTAATATGACCATGATCATAAAGAAAAACAAGGGAAGAGAGGCGTTAACCGATTAGGGCGACATCTGCTTCTTGATATCTGCGGGAGCCAGATTAGATTGACGGTGAACGGGCCGGTGAAAAGCGGGTGGCCGATGTCACCTATGTTCCGGCCCAGGAAGCGGGTTCCTAAATCCAGTTGGCGGTTTCCAACTCGGGCACGCGTTCGAACTCTCTCTGATTATTCGTCACCAGGGTGCAGCTTTTGGCCAATGCATGCGCGGCAATGAGCAAATCCATGTTGCCGATGGGTGTGCCCTTTTGTTCGAGGTGGCGGCGAATGCGGCCGTAGTGGGCGACTGCATCCTGGCCCCAGGCCCAGACGGTCAGCCGCGCGACGAATGCGTCTAGGATGCGCTGGTTGTGCTCGATTTTAGAAGAGCGCACGACGCCGTATTGCAATTCGGCGTGGGTGACGACGGATATGCAGATCTGGTCGTTGTCCACCGCCTCAAAGCGTTTCAATACGTCGACGGGGCGTCTTTTGATAATGTAGATACAGGTATTGGTATCCAGCATGTACATCAGAACAACTCATCTCTCTGCTGGGGATCGAGATCGACGCGCTCGTCCATGAAATCTTCGCTGGGCAATGGCACTTCCGCGAAGAATTCGGACCAGGACATCCGTCGGGGTGTCAGGATGACGGCATCGCCCTTTTTTTCGATGAAGACTTCGTCCCCTGCAAAGCGGAATTCCTTGGGCAGACGTACGGCCTGGCTGCGACCATTGGCAAAGAGTTTGGCAACTTGGCGGCTCATAAGAAGACCTTTCTCAAAAAAGTATATACCATAAGTATATACCGATAGATAGTAAATACAATATGATAATTTGCCTGTGGATGCCATCCGCATGTGACCTATATGACCTTCAGTGCCTAAATATCAGTAAGTTATGGCTCCTCAGAAACAGCGGACAGGACGGTGGCGGGCATACCATTTCCTCTGGTTGGGGATGAATACCAGATGAAATTGGCAAGATTCGTACCAAAGAGCGTTTTGCCTTGTTGCGCAGAGGGAAATACCTTTCCTGTGGGAAGTGGGCGTTACACGAGTGTCACCTGGAAGAAACGAAATGCGATTGCCGAATCGACGGCAAGAATGAGATCAGCCGAATATCACCTGGGGGTTGTGCATGAGAATGACCGGACAAAGTGGCTGGAGAGAATGATGCACCCGGAACTGACAAGAGCGAGCGAGACGGATTTCCCCTTCATCAAAAACCTGGTTCCGTATTACATCTACGATATGTCCGAATATATGGATTGGGACTGCAATCCAGAGGGGCGATATGATGGATGTGATGAACTACCTGAATACTGGGAGAAATCAGAGCATCATCCCTATCTGATTCGAATGGATGGTAAAACCGCAGGCTTTGCGATGATACGTCCCTATCCCATGGAACCGGAGAGAATCGAAGTAGGTGAATTTTTCATTCTGAGAAAATACAAGCGACGGGGAATCGGGAAGAGAAATGCCTTCCAACTTTTCAATACCTATTCTGGGAAGTGGCTTGTGCGCGTGTTGGATCAGAACACAGGGGCACGTCTTTTCTGGGATAGAATCATCACTGAATACACCAAAGGGATTTTTGAACAGACACCCGAAGTATACGAGTGTCCTCACTCGGGTACTTGGCCGATGCAGTTCTATCGCTTTGAGAGCCAATCGAGGCAACAACCAGATTTATTGGCTTGGCGCTAAACAGGCAGGACGGAAAGATATCCCTTTTCCCCGCAGGCGATGATCTGTCTGTCCTTGGTGAGTAGCCCGGCACCGATATGTCGCGCCGAAGCGATGGCAAGAAATCCGAAAACGGAATCATGTATTTACAACAGGAGGCATGACAGATGGAACGCGTGACGCTTGGAGAAAGCGGTTTGGAGGTTTCGCCGATTGCGTTTGGCACGTGGCAGCTCAGCCCGCGGTTTTGGGGGGAGCAGTCAAAGGAAGCGGCTATTGCCGCGATGCAGCTGGCTTTTGATCTGGGAATAAATTTTTTCGATACGGCAGAGGCCTATGGCGATGGGCAGGCCGAGTGCGTGCTGGGTGAAGCGGTGAAGGACCTGCCCCGCGATGAGGTGGTGATTGCGACCAAGGTGTTCAATCATTTTAAACCCGACGGCACCCGATATCCAGATCTGTCACCCGAGCATATAGCGGCGCGCTGCGAAGTGTCGTTGGACCGTTTGGGCATTGAGACGATCGATCTGTATTTTCTGCACATGTGGGATCTGTTGACGCCCCTTGCGGAGATTGCAGGCGTGCTGGAACGGCTTCGGGAGCAGGGGAAGATCCGCTGCTATGGAGTGAGCAATCACACGGTGGAACAGTGCCGTGCGCAGCGGCGCTTTGGGGCGTATACGGTGATGCAGCCCCCCTACAGTCTGGTTGAACCCAGCGGTGAAGCGGATCTGTTGCCCTATTGTCAGGGGGAGAATATTGGGGTGATGATTTTCTCGCCGATGCACAAGGGGCTGCTTTCCGGCAAGTACAAAGGGACGGAAACGTTTGCGGATTTTCGCAACATTCATCCCGATTTCCAGGGAGAACGGTTCCTCGATCTGTGCACCAGGGTGCAAAGCCTGAAACCGATGGCCGACCGGTATGGGCTGACAATTTATCAGCTGGTGCTGGCCGCCACGCTGATGCATCCTGCAATTGATGTGGCGATTTGCGGGATCAAAACATCTGATCAGATCACCGAGGCCGCCGGGGCGATGGGCAAGACACTGTCGCGCGAAGACTATTTTGAGGTGCGGAAGGTCGTGGGGCCCGAGGGAACGAAGATCCTGGATGCGAAGGGCGTTCGGAAGTAGGGTGATATTCTCCCGGCAAAATGGATATGCCCACCCTGGACAAGTCGGCTTGCTGCTGAGTTGTCCGCTATCTGGGTGGACGGCTGATGCGGCGGGGTAAAGCCCCCGGATTAATCCGTGGGTAGGTTACATCTGCTTGAACAGATACATGTAGCTGCGACTGACGGCAAGCGACTGATCGCATCCTTTCAGATGCAGAGTGCCCCCTCCGGTCAGCGAACTCTTCACCGCATCGATGCGGCTGGCGTTGACGATACTCCCTCGGTGGATGCGCCAGAACTTCTCGGGGTCCAGTTCCTCGCTCAGCCCCCTGATCGATTTGCGGATCAGCGCCTCGCCGTCGTCGGTAATCACCAGAGTGTATTTGTCGCTCGCCTTGAAATAGATCACATCTTCTACCGGTAGGAGTCTGATTCCGTCCCTGTATTGCACGCGCAGCCATTTGAGAAAGGCCGGCTGCTTTCGCGCCAGCGCCTCCGTCAATATCCCCCCGAGGAGTTCCGCCTGAGCCTCCGACGGCGGAGATGCGATCCGCGCCTGCAGACGCCGCACCGTGCTCTCCAGCCGCTCCTGCTCCACCGGCTTGAGCAGATAGTCCACCGCCTCCCGCTCAAAAGCCTCGACTGCGTACTGGTCGTAGGCGGTGACGAAGACGATCCAGCATCTGCCGGCGACCGCCCTGGCCACATCGATCCCGCTCAGTCCGGGCATGCGGATATCGAGAAAGGCGATCATCGGGCTATGCGCCTCGATAAACGATACCGCCTGGTCGCCATTCTCCGCCTCGGCACAGATAGTCAGCTCCGGCCAGGCCTGGGCCAGCCGCTCTCTCAAATAGCGCCGCAGCGCCACTTCGTCATCCGCGATGATCGCCGTTGGCAGCATCCCGAGGAATCTCCATGATAATCTGCAGCCCTCGGGGCGAGTTCTCCCGAAAAGAGATTCTCGCCCTCTGGTCGTAAAAGATCGAAAGACGCTCTTTCACATTGCTCAATCCCACACCCTCCGCTCCGGTTTCAGACAACCCCACGCCGGTATCCGTCACGCCAAGTCGCAAAAAACCGTCTATTTCCTTGGCCTCGATGCGCACCTCTCCCCCTTCGGCGAGCGGTTCCAGACCGTGCAGGATCGCGTTTTCCACCAGGGGCTGGAGTAGCATGGGCGGCAGGGGAAACGACTGGAGATCGTCGGCTACCTCGATCTGAAACGCCAGACGCGCTCCCATCCGCACCTGATAGACCCCCAAATAGGCGCCGATCATCTCCAGCTCCTGCCCCAGCGTGCCGCAATCCGCCCGCGCCCGGGTCAGCGATGCCCGCAAAAACCGGATGAGATTCTCCAGCATCCGTCTCCCTTCGGCCAGATCGCCGTCCATCAGACTCAGAACGGTGGAGAGGGAATTGAAGAGGAAATGGGGTTCGACCTGCGCCTGCAGCAGCTTCAAATGGGTCTCCACATTCTGTTTCTCTATCTCCAGGCGCTTGTAGCGTTCCTCCGAGGCGCGCAAACGCTCCTCCGATATCCTCCGCTGCGAAAAAAAGAAATAGCTGATGATCCCACCAAAGAGAATGGAGATCAAAAAGATCGGGTAGAGGCGAATCGAGCTCCAATCCTGGAGAAAATCCGGCGTAAGGCCGGCCAGCAGCACACCCAGCAGCACACCTCCAAAGGCGCCGACGCTCACCCCTACCGCCACCACTGCCACCTGCGCGAAAAGACGGACCGGTTTGAAAAACGCATGTCCCGCCATGACGCAGATGCAGATGGAGAGACCGATCATCTGAGAAAAAATAAAGGTGACGCCGAAATCCCTCCCGCCCTGCAGCTGGTTCAGAAAGAGGGCGATCGCACTGTTGAACAGCGCCGTCATCCCTAGCGGTCTAATAAAACGCCCGCTGCCATGCGATCTCACGATTCCCTGCATTCGAGGAACTCCATATCATCGCGACGGGTCACCTCCATATAGACATGTTCGAGGCGAACCGGCTGTAGCGCAACCGACATCAGACGGATGCCGTGGAGCGCATCGACGCAATTCCCAAGAGTCGTTTCCGTCGGCATCAGCAGATTCAACCTCCCTCCATACCGGCGACAGACCCAGCCCATAGCCGCCGCCCTTGCGCACACCGCATCCTCTTCCTCCGTTTCTACCACGGCGACTTCTGCGGCGGGGACGACCGCGCGCAGCGCTTCCAAAGAGCCCTGGGCGACGATTCGCCCCTCCTGCAAGATCCCGATTCGCGAACAGAGTCTTTCCGCCTCTTCCAGTTGGTGAGTCGTCAGCAAAATAGTTACGCCCATCCTCTTCAACTCCGCGATCCGTTCCCAAAGATCGTAGCGAGCTTCGACGTCGAGCCCCGCCGTCGGTTCATCCAGTACCAGCAGAGCAGGAGAATGGACGAGGCCGACGGCGATGTGGATGCGCCGTTGCCAACCGCCGCTCAGTTTGGCGATCTCGGTCTGCGCGTATTCCTCCAACTTGAACAGACCAATCAATTCCTCCACCCGCTCCTTCTTCCGCGCCCTTCTCAAGCCGTACACTTCGGCAAAAAAGCGCAGATTCTCCGCGCATGTCAAATCCCTGTACAGAGAGATCTCCTGAGGGACGATGCCGAACCGATCCTTCGTTCTCTCGCCGATCTCCTCTCCCTCGAACAGAACCGATCCCGCATCCGCCTCGAGCAGACCGCACAGAATATTGAACGCCGTCGTCTTGCCCGCTCCGTTCGCTCCCAGCAGTCCGTACACGTCTCCGGATTCGACCGAAAAACTCAGATCGTCGAGCACCGCCCTGTCCCCCAGCGTTTTTTTGACATTCTCGAAGCAGATCATAGTCCACCCATCCTCTCTTTCTCCAACATGAGTCTGTACGAATGAATCCCCAACAGTAGCGCCACTGCAGTGAAAACAACGAGGAAGAGCAGGTGCAGCGAGATCTCCTCGACTCCTTTTCCCTGAGCCGAAACCGATTTCAGCGCCTGATTCATATGGAAGATCGGATTCAGATAGGCCAATTTCAGCAGATAGGGAGGCAGTACTGATACCGGAAAGAAGGTCCCCCCCAGCACAAGCAGGGGCACGCCAAATGCGGCGACCGGTCCGTTGACATCCTCGGCCCTCCGGGCGAACCGAGCCCCAAACGCAAACCCCAGTCCTACATACGAAAACACACTCAGGACGAATATCGACAGCCCGAGCAAAATCGATCCGTGAAATCTCCCCCCAAAAACAAAGGAGATTCCATAGACGACCAGACCCTGGCCGGAGGCGATTATCAGATGGGCGAATACGATCCCCAAAAAATAGGAGACCGGCTTCAGCGGCGAGAGGAGAAGCCGCCGCAGCGTCCGGTGCTCCCTCTCCGTCACGATCAGCGCCACGGGACCGCCCAGACAGCTAAAAAAGAGCGCGGCACCGATCAAAATTCCCGGTGTCGTGGAATCGAACGACGCCCGCGTCCTCCCCCCCCCGGCGTAGATCAGGCCGAAGAGCAGGAGCATAAGCGCGGGAAAGACCGTCCAGAAGATCAGACTGCGGCGCATCCTCACCAGTTCTATGAGGATGCGGTTTGTCACTGCGAATATCTCTTCGAGTGCTGTTTTCAAATCGCCCTCCCTCTGTTCAGAGCATCCGTTCACACTGCGGATGAAAAAGACCTGTCATCGATTTAGCGGGAATTAATCCGGCTCCATACTCAAAAAATTCTCCCCCAATTTTACCCGTAGCTCCAGCCACATTCAAGACCAATGCGACCAACGGTAGAATAGAGGCGCAAAAGATCATATGGAGGTGCCGGCTGCGGCTGCGACACTCAGGCCTGTGCGGGTTTGGCCTTTTGGGGAGGATGGTGGAGGCATGATATTTCCTCGGGTTGGGGTGATCTGCCCGAGAGGATGAGCAAGATCTGTATCAGAAGGCGTTTTGCCCTGTTATGCAGAGGGAAATACCTTTTCTGTGGGAAATGGACGCTACGCGAGTGTCACCTGGGAGAAACGGGTTGTGATCACCGAATCGACGATAAGGAGTCAGAGAACGAGTCAGATCGTGTATGTCCCGGCCAGGAGGAAGGTGTATTTTAAAGCCTGGGAAGTATCTCGAGAAAACTTTGCATGAGGTAAGAGAAATCTATCACCAAGGAGAGGATGTCTCATGACTTGCCCCCAATACGATTTCCATATTCATACGAAATACCTGGGTTGTGCCAATGAGACCATGGAAATTCCAGCCATCATCCAGGAGTGCGAGCGATTGGGAATGACCTGTGTGGGAATTACCGACCACCTCAATACGCTGGACAAGGTCGAACTCCATGTTCCGATCCTGGAAGATCTGGAGAAACTGGACACAAAAATGGAGGTTTACCTGGGAGTAGAACTCAATTTCACCGGGTGCGATCAGCCCTTTGCCTTCAATCCGGAAATCAAAGAGCGATATGGGTTTCAGTTTGCCATCGGCGGAATCCATTCGTCCTATCTCGAGGAATACGATCTGAAGAAACTGATCGACATTCAGCATCGGCACCATCTGAAGACGTGCCAGGATCCTCTCGTTCAGGTATTGGTGCATCCCTACTGGTTTGGGAAAGGGGAATTCGATAGAAACGGCTGGCCCTGGTTCAACTCGATGAGGGTTGTTCCCGAGAGTTATACGCGAGAGTTGGGACAGGTTGCCAAAGAAACAGGGACGGCCATCGAAATAAACGGGAGTGCCAATCTGGAGAACTCGGCGTACAGCGAAGACTATGTTCGCGAATACATTGATTACCTGGCGATTCTCGCGGAAGAAGGGGTTGTCTTTTCCGTGGGATCAGATGCTCACGACATTAGTCGATTGGCCACGGCCCAGGCAACCTGGCGAGTAATCGACAAACTGGAGATCCCTTCTGAGCGGGTATGGCGACCCGAAGAGAAGCCGATGATAGGGCACTCCTCCTGACCCCCGGCATAGCCGGGAATTTATCCAGGACAATAAAAAAAGTTTCCACTGAACATAGACGCGTGCTCATTGAATCTGCTGCTTTTCTAGCAGTTGTTTTGGCGGAACAGGGTAAGCATGAAGAGGCGCTTGAATGGACGGAAATTGCCATGAACAGCATGGATGGATTGGATGCAGGGAAGCGTCCACAAGTTCGTCATTGGTGCGGTGAAGCGTATAAGGCTGCCGGCAGAAATGATAAGGCAGACGAGCAGTCCAAACTGGCGAATGAGGAAAAAGAAGCATTCGCCGGTGCCATCACAAATCACTATGAACTATTAATAGCACTTGTATCAGATATAGATGAACATCTTGCAGGCAATCCAATATTTAATGTGCCACCCTTGGAAGAAATACGCGAAAAATTCCTGAACAATTTATCTTGAACGACTAACTCAAGTCTTTGTAAAAAAATAACACAAAACCGTATGTTTTGGCTGTCGAAGCTCGAGTTCAGCCTCTCGCTGGTCGGCGCGTCGTGCGTTTTGTAGATTGTTATTCGCGGCGGAGTAAGGGGGAGGACGATCAAAATGACATAGGTCGTTATCCGCCATGTGTTGGAGAGCAGGCTGGAGGAAATGGACATTCTCACGGAAAACTAGAGGAGAAAGAAATGTCGGACCCATCGAGTATTGACGAGATACTGGACTTTGCCATCGAATCGGAGCAAGCGGCCGTGGATCTCTACCTCCGCATCGCGGCCGCAGCCAGGAACCCGGCGATCGAGAAGGTGTTCAAGGATTTCGCCAACGAGGAACGCGGACACAAGATCAAGTTGGAGAAAGTCAAAACCGGCAAGCAAATTCTCTCGCTTCGCAAAAAGCCGGTAATGGATCTCAAAATCAGCGACTACACGGCGGACGAGGAATTGCAACCGGACGCGGACTACCAGTCTGTGCTCATCTTCGCCATGAAAAGAGAGAAGGCCGCCTTCAAGCTCTACACGGATCTGGCCGGCAAAACCGACGATTCTTCGCTGAGGGATCTGCTACTCGGCCTGGCTCAGGAAGAGGCCAAACACAAGTTGCGCTTCGAAATCGAATACGACGACCATATTCTCACCGATAACTAACGCCTGGAGAATATGCTGAACCCGTTCTTCCAGGATGCTTTTTTATTCTCTGGTGCCCCTGACGACAAGGGCAGGCCTTCCCTTTATGTGGGCAGTGGGCGCTACAGGAGTGCTCCCTGGAAAAAACAGGGCGTTATCGTCGAACAAGCCAGATGAATTTCATCAAGCAATATGACCGACTGTTTATAACGACCTATGGACTGGCGAATCTCATCCGGGGTGGAGGAGGAGCACTTGCATTCATGGGGGAACTTACGAGCAAGTCGGCAAAGGGACTTCCTCCAGGATTCGACGGTTCCGCCATGGTCCTGGGGATGTCGGTTCTCATTCATATTGCCGTCTTGACAATTTCGGGAATAGGGTTGCTTCTCAGGAAACCATTTGGATGGAAGCTATCAGTACTCTTCCATGCCAGTGATCTCCTGAAACTGGGAGGTGCTCTTATCCTTACAGTTCTTATCGGGACATCTTCAGCGGCGATACGAATGGGCACTGATGTATTGGTCCAGATGACATGGGCATTATTTCACCTTTTGATCTTCCTGATGAAACCGATAGCCGAGGTCTGCCACATAGACGGTGAGCGCATCTTCGTAGCCGCTGCCCCGTGGATATTCCTGGGATTGGTTTGGGCCGTAATCAAACTGATCTTTGTCTTATGAGGAGAGCCAGAATCGAGAAAAAAAGAGCGGAGATCCGTCGAGTCCTGGAGACGGGAGATGAACTATGACAGGGTACTCACGAAGCGGCAGGTGGTTGATGCAGATCGGCACGCTAGCGATGCTCGCAGTTGGATGTGCCGTGTCAGAGCACAATTGGAACGAAACCAGCGAGAACGTGCCCCGCGGCAACCTCCAGGGACGCTGGTGCTCCACCGGGAATTCCAGTTCCTGGTATCTCTCCGGAGGCGAAATGGGCGCGTATACTTTGACTCATAGTGAGGGTGCAGAATACAGCTATCCAGTGCATCAGTTCAGAATCGCCGATCACGATTTTGTCGACATCGGGGTAGCCATACCGACCGTCTCCCAAACCTACCATGTGCTGGCTCGAATACGAACAACTGGCGATTCTCTCGGCGTTGGGTTCTTGGACCCGAATTGGGTTTGGATGGCCGCTCCTGAGCTTGGAGCAAAGACGCTCTCTGAGGGAGTCCCATTTTCCATCCCTCCAGGTTTAGTGGACGTCGCGGGTCACCTCGTAGGAACAGGTGATGCCTGGCAAACCATTCTCGATCACTCTGTGATGCTCAGTGCTCCAACGGGTCGTCTCAGGGAGTTTCTGTCGACCATTGCTGACAGTTCAGCTTCCTTTCCAATAGTTATGACCCTGACCAAATGTGCTGAATGAGCAAACAGGCTGCACTTCTCGACGTAGCTAAGGGGGTGCGATGAATGCGGGTTATCTCTCCCCTTCGTATATCCCGTCGAGAGTCCAGTAGCAGTCGGGCTCGGGGCGCTTGCGGATCCACTTGCCGTTGGTGAAATCGGGGAACGGCACGGGGAGGCTGCCACAGGCGATGGACTGCTCCGACAGAGTGGTGATGGCCATCCAGGCGACCGAATCGTATACGTCGATCGGAGTCTGTCTACCCGCTTTGATCGCTTCGATAAACGCCCGCTGGACGAGATAGTCCATGCCGCCGTGTCCTCCGCGCACCCCGTCGTTCATAAAGTCGGTCCAGACGGGGTGATCGTACTTTTCCAGATACTCGCTCATATCCGCCCAGCGTTCTCCCTCGAAGTCATCGAAATGGAGGGCGTTTTTGTCCTCCATCCAGATCCCTTTCGTCCCCTGCACCCTCTGGGCCCTGGAGTACGGACGGGGCAGCGAACAGTCGTGGGTCAACAGGACCGTCTCGCCGCGGGCGCATTTGACCATGGTGGTGGTCACGTCCCCCTGGCCGAAAACCGTGTCGTATTGGGAATGCTCGGGCCCCAGCTCGTTTGCGACATACTCGTGCAGACCGCGGGATTTGGTGGTCATCGAAACGAGGGAGATGAACCGGTTGCCCTTGTTGATATTGAGCATCTTGGCAATCGGCCCCACGCCGTGGGTCGGATACAGGTCGCCGTTGCGGTAGGTGAAGTTGTTGAGGCGGTAGTGGCGATTTTCCGTCCCTCTGGTGATCTCGGAGCGCAAATCGTGTTCGTACCCGCACTGGCAGTGTATCAGCTCGCCGAACAACCCCTCCTTGACCATGTTCAGCACGGCCATTTCCTCCCGACCATAGCAGCAGTTTTCGAGCAGCATGAAGGGAACGCCCGTCTCTTCGCTGACGCGGACGAGTTCCCAGCACTCCTGCAGCGACGATGTTCCGCCCACTTCGGCGGCGGCGTATATGCCGGCTCGCATAGCGGCGAGGGCGATCTCGACGTGGGTGGTCCAACTGGTGGCGATGACCACCCCCTGGAGGTCGCCCCGTGCCAGCATTTCCCGATAGTCGAGGTACCCCTCCGGTTTGTACCCCTGTAGCTCATCCATGCGTGCGATCTTCCGATCGACGCGGTCCTGATAGACGTCGCACACGGCCGGGATCACCACGTCCTCCATGCCCGCTACCAGGTCTGCCAATCCCGATCCCCGACCGCCCAAACCGATAAATCCGAGTCTGATTGAATCCACTTTCGATCTCCCGAAGATCTGTTTCGTTTACCTGGGTGAAATGCTCGGTTACTGAAGCCAGACAATAATTCAGTGAAGGCACGCCTCTGCGTCAAGCGGATGAGCCCTATCAATAGAGCCCGAAAGCCCGTTGCGACGATAGTTCTGCCTCGAAATCGGCAGTGGCCTCTTTCCCGACTTCTCTCTTTTTCCTAATCTTTTCTGACTGCTACAGGCTGACTACAAGGAGGAAAAATGGCTATTACTATCGTCGACGAATCGCAGCTTCGAGAGCTTGTTCATCTGGACAACGACGCGCTGGCCGCCGTCGCCGAGGGGTTCAGCGCCCTGGCGACCAAAGAGGTGGCGCTGCCGCCGATCATGCGCATCGACGCCCACGAAGGAGGGGGTGAGGTGGATGTGAAGAGCGCCTACGTGCAGGGGGAGGATCGCCTGGCGATCAAGATCGCGGCCGGATTCTGGGATAACCCCGAAAAGTTCGACCTGCCGAGCGGCAGCGGGCAGATGATCGTGCTCAGCGCCCGCACCGGGCGCTGCGAAGCAGTGCTGCTCGACAACGGTTATCTGACCGACGTGCGCACGGCGCTGGCCGGGGCGCTGGCCGCCCGCCATCTGGCCCGGGAAAAGGTCGAGACAGCGGGCCAGATCGGTGCGGGAGCACAGGGTCGCTATCAAATGCAGGCGCTCCAGCTGGTGCGCGACTTCAAGCGGCTGCTGGTTTTCGATCTGGACGAGAACCGGCTGGAGGCGTATGTGGAAGAGATGCCGTCCCTCCTCGGCGTGGAGGTAATCGGGACGACCAGCGCCGAAGAGGTCGTGCGCGAAAGCGATGTCGTGACCACCAGTACCCCCTCGCAGGAGCCGTTCATCAAAGCCGAGTGGCTGCATCCCGGTCTACATCTCACGGCAATGGGAGCGGATGCCGAACACAAGCAGGAGCTCTTCCCGGAGGTGATCGGGAAGGCCGACCTGGTCGTCTGCGACCGCAAATCGCAGGTCTTCCGTTTGGGTGAGCTGCACCACGCCAGGGATGCGGGTATCATCGACGAAGAAGATGAGGTCTACGAACTGGGGGAATTGACATCGGGTCAGCATCCGGGTCGTCGGGACGATGCCCAAATCACCGTCGCCGATCTGACGGGAGTCGGGGTGCAGGACGTGGCCATCTCGCTGTTTGCACTTGGGCTGGTGGAGGAGAAGGGAGTCGGACTGAAAGTGGAGAACTGAGGGAGGAGAAGATGGGGTTGTGGCGGAAATTGTTCCGGTTTGGCTTTTTGCGCATGGAGACACGGCAGAGACTGGTGGAACGGGTGCGGTAGAAGCAGAAAGGAGAGTGAGCAGATGGCACGGAGATGGCTGGACATGCACGTGCACGTTTCGAACTACGACCCGGAAGAATATTTCCGCGGCGATATCCTGGACGATCTGCTGGAGGTGATCGAGAAGAGCGGGGCGGATCTCCGCTGGGTGATCAGCATCGATATGCACTGGATAAACAGTATGAAAGAAGAGCCGGATCAGGTGATCGCGGCGAATCGGTTCGTCCACGAGTTGGTGCGTCGGGCGCCCGACCGGCTGTACGGGGCGTGCACGATCAATCCCCATTTTCTCGAAGCATCGCTCGAATCGATGCGGCTGTGCTTCGAGGAGTGGGACTTTCCGCTGTTCGGGGAGATGCTGCAGTACCTGATGGACTATCGCATGAACAGCGACGCAGTCGTCGAACTGGTGCGCGCGGCGGTCGGCTACGGGGCACCGGTGCAGGTGCACATCTCCACCTCCAATTCCGGACCCCAGGGGCCGTTTCCCGGCGGGGGGACGGAACAGCTGGAGGACTTCATGGATCTGGTCGAGCGGGTGCCCGAGGCGAAATACATACTGGCGCACCTGATCGGGACGGAGCAGGACGACCCGCCGGTGGTCGCGGGTTATCTGGACCAGATCGAGAACCGCTTCGGGAAGTTCCCCGACAACTTCTGGACGGAAATTCGCGACTTCAATTCGCCCGGCGTAGTCGAAGCACTCCAACGGATTCCGCATGAGCGGATCATCGCCGGCACCGATTGGGTCACCCGCATCGGCCCGCCGTTTCCGCCGTACGGGGTGATCTTCGGGGTCGAGACGGAAGAGGAAGACCCGTACCAGCCCGGGGTGGACGGGATGGTGGAGTGCCTGAAAAGGGCGGGAGCGAGCGACGAGGTGATCGACCGCATAGGGTGCGATAACGCGGCGGAACTGCTGGGGCTATAGGAACGCGAGTCGATCGCCTAAAGGGGCTCCACCCTTCTATCTCTCGGGAATCTTCCCCTCTCTGCGCCGCTGTTCCACGATTGCTTCGGCGCTCTCTTCGGGGACCGGATCGTAGCGCTGGAATTCCATCACGAAGGTGCAGTGACCCTGGGTCAGACTGCGCAGATCCGAAGCGTAGCCGCGCGCTTCGGATAAGGGAACTTCGGCAGTTATGTGACGGCCCTCATCGCGCATTTCCACCTCTTTGATCCGGCCGCGGCGGCGGGACAGATCGCCGGCGACGGCGCCGAAGTGCGCCTCGGTGAGGTCGATATCCAGACGCATCAGTGGTTCCAGGAGGCCGGGCCGGGCGCGCCGCACCGCCTGGCGCGCGGCGATGGAGCCGGCGATGCGGAAGTCCATGCCGCAGGTGTCGACCGAGTGGAAGCGGCCGTCCAGGACGGTCACCTTGACATCGGTGGCCGGATAGCCGGCAAAGGCCCCTTTTCCCAGGGTTTCGCGCACGCCCAGCTCCACGTGGCGCACGTACTCGGCGGGAATGCCGGGACGGTGCCCGCGGCCCCGGTCGGACGGGCCGCCCGGGGCGTGGGCGACGTTGTCGAGGCGCACGCCGTTGCCGCGCGCCAGGGGCTCGATGCGCAGCTGCACCTGGGCGTAGTGGCCGTGGCCGCCGCTCTGACGCCTGTAGGTGCCGGTGAACTCGGTCTTCTTACGCACGGTTTCGCGGTAGGCGATCTGCGGCTGGCTGACCTGCGGAACGACGCCGAATTCGGTGCGCAGACGGTCGACCGCCACCTCCAGGTGGAGCTCACCCAGTCCCGACAGAGTTTCCTCTTCGGTCTGCGGGTCGTACCCGGGAACCAGGGTGGGGTCTTCCTCGCACAGGCGCACCACGGCGCGGTGCAGTCTATCGAGCTCGCCGTCGTCCGCCGGGGTCAGCGCCACCATAATGACCGGATCGGGGAAGGAGAACGCTTCGAACTCGACCGGATGGCCGGGGGCGCACAGAGTGTCGCCCGTGACGGCTGTGCGGACGCCGCCCAGGGCGACCACGTCTCCGGCGGTCGTGCGCTCCAGCTGCTGGCGCTTGTCGGCGTGCATGCGGAAGATGCGACCGATCCGCTCTTCGGTGCCGGTGCGCGGATTGTGTGCCCTCTCCCCGGCGCCCAGGGAACCGGAGAAGACGCGCACCCAGGTCAGGTGCCCCACGTAGGGATCGGCGACGATTTTGAAAACCGCGGCGCACAGGGGCGCGGCGGGATCTTCGGGGCTGCCGATGGCGGGATGGGCAGACCTCTCCTGGGGGGATGGCAGGTAGGCGACGACCGCATCCAGCAGGGGCTGCAGGCCGATGTCGCGCAGGGCGGAGCCGCAGAGCACGGGCACCAGGTCGCCGGCAATGGTGGCGCGGCGCAGGGCGGCGCGCAGGGCGGCGACATCCGGCTCGCGGCTGTCCAGCCACTGTTCGAGGAGCGCGTCATCTGTCTCGCAGATCCCTTCCAACAGTTCGTCGCGGGCGGCAGTGACCCGGGATTCCATGCGGAGAGGAACCGGCTCGACCGTGGGGCCGTCCACACCGTCGCGCCAGATCAAGGCCCGTTGTTCGAGGAGGTCGATCAGACCGGTGAAGTCGCTTCCGCTGCCTATGGGAATTTGCAGGGGCACGGCGCGCCGGGTCAGCCGGGTGCGGATCCGGTCGACGACGTTGGCGAAGTCGGCGCCCGGGCGGTCGAGTTTGTTGACGAAGACCAGGCGGGGCAGTCGCTCCCGCTCGGCGTGCATCCACACGGTCCCGGTCTGCGGTTCGACGCCGCCGACGCCGCAGATCGCGATCACCGCCCCGTCGATGATGCGCATGGAGCGCACCACCTCGGCGGAGAAGTCGACGTGCCCCGGGGTGTCGATCAAGTTGATTCGGTGTCCATGCCAGTCGCAGGTGGTGGCGGCCGAGGTGATGGTGATACCCCGCTCCCGTTCCTGGACCATCCAGTCGAGCTGGGTGTTGCCCTGATCGACGCGGCCGATCCGGTGGATGCGACCGGTGTGGTAGAGCAATCCCTCCGAGGTAGTGGTTTTGCCGGCATCCACGTGGGCGAAGATGCCGATGACGCGCACCGCCTCGAGCGGGAGATGCGGAATTTTCGCCGGATGCTCCGAAGCGATGGTATTGGCGGTAACGGCCGGAGACGACTCCGGCCTCGGGTTTTTGCAGGCCATGTGATCTCTCCTGCGGCTCCTTTCCGGAACCGCAACAAAAAAGCCACGCACCCTTCAGGTGCTGTGGCTTTGTAATCGGATCGACGCGTCCCAAGGGACGGTCGTTCATTTATGCAGTCCGCATCGCGCGCACTGCGGTTCTTGCCAGCACACAGGAATCTGGGGGGTCCGACAGAATCGGATTCTGTAAGACGCTTCGCCAGTGTTGCTGAAGAAGAGCCGGACGGGCGGAGCGACCGTCCGCCGCCGTGCTGCGGAAACGGACAGATGGAGAACGGTTCAACGCTCAGCGCGATGGCCGACCTTGTGAGTCGGCCAACCCTTTCGAGTCGATGGCCAGCCCTTCCTCAGGGCCGGGTAAGGATTTTGGATAATCTCATCGATCTTTCCTCAGAAAATGAATGTCTGAACAAAAAGCTCAGACGGGCGATTAACCATGTCAAGCGGAATCTCTACTCATCCAGCGGAAACAGGGATGCTGTACAAATGGGAAGTCTGCCGGGCATAGCTGAATCGCAAGCGATCGTCCATAAAATAATTGCCACGCGACGCCGGCTCACGTTGCGGTGAGAATGGAAATATTCGTAGAGATGGGCCACGGGAATGCTTATCTTCATAGTGGATAAAGCGTTCTACGTCGGAGTCCGAGGTCTTTTCAGGTCACCGGGAGAATGGGGTTCAGCCGCATCTTCCGGTCGAGCCAAGCCTCTGATTTTCCGAGAGGCGCCATAGCGCACCGCGGGATGTGAGAACATGCCGATTCGCATCAACACCAACCTCGCCGCCAACAACATCGCCCGCCAGCTGAGAAGCAGCAGCCGGGCGCTGGCCGAGCCGCTGGAGCGTCTGTCCTCGGGGCTGAGGATCAACAGGGCGGCCGACGATGCCGCCGGCCTGTCGGTGCGCGAAGGGCTGCGCGCCGATTTGGCCGGGTTACAGGCAAGCACGCGCAATACCGAACAGGCGGCCAATCTGCTGCAGACTGCCGAGGGATCGCTCGGGGAGATCAACAACATCCTGGTGCGCATGCGCGAGTTGGCGACCGAGTCGGCCTCCAGCACGGCCAGCGACAGCAACAGGGAGTCGATCCAGGCGGAGTTTTCCGAGCTGAGCCTGGAGATCGATCGGATCGCCCAGGCGACCACCTACAACGACGAGGCACTGCTGAGCGGTTTTGGCAATTCGGTCGATGCGGCCTCCACCGCGGTGACGGCCAGCGACGAAACCGGTCTGACCGGAGTGTCGATTTCGGGGGCGGATTCGGGAACCTTCACCTTCATAGACAATGCCGGCGACAGCGAGTTGACGCTGGGCAACGGTGAGGTCACCCAGACGCTGAGCATCGGCACATTGCTGGACGGCGATGTGGTCGCCACCGGCACCCAGGTAGTGGCCAACTTCGATCGTCTCGGGGTTCAGATCACCCTGGCCGGCGCCGATGTTTCCGGCGCCGCAGGGCAGTTCACCGACGGGGATCTGGAAGGGCGCACCCTCGTCATCGAGGAGGGAACGGGCGGGTCGTTTCAGATCGGACCGGACGACGCGGCATTCAATCGGGTGGAGGTTTCCATTCCGGATCTGCGGGCCAGCGGCGACGCACTGAATGTGGACGACAGTTCGGTCGCCAGTCTGTCGGAGGCGCGGTCGGCGCTCACCTCTATCGATCAGGCGGCCACCCGGGTCGCACAGGAGCGGGGGAATCTGGGCGCTGCGCAGAACCGCCTCGCCTTCAACCTGAGCGCCACCGAGAACAGAATCGAGCAGGTCCAGGCTTCGGAGTCGGCGATCAGCGACGCCGACTTCGCCGAAGAGGTTTCCCGCTACACGCGCGCCCAGGTCCTGACGGAGTCGGCGACGGCGCTGCTGGCCCAGGCCAATCTGCAGCCACAGCGGGTGCTGCAACTGCTGCTGGGAATATGAAGATTCCATGAAAAGAGGGTTCTAAGAAAGGTGGGGAATGGAGGCGAAACAGACGTCGGCTGAATCTCCAGTCGAGACCGTGTACCGCGGGGTCACGATCAAGGCGGTGCTGGTCGGTCTGATCCTGTCGGCTCTCATGGCGGTGGCGATCCCGTACGGGGACATGATCATCAAGGGATCGCAGATGGGGATCTGGAATACCAATCCGGGGGCGATCTTCCTGTTTTTCATGCTGGTCTCAGTGGGCAATGTCCTGCTGGGGTTGATTCACCGGGAGCTGGCGCTGGATAGGGGCGAACTGGTGGTGGTCTATATCATGCTGCTGATCGCCAACACGCTGCCGGCCCGCGGCTTTGCCGCCTACGTGATGCCGATCGCCACCGGAGCGCTCTACTACGCCAGCCCGGAAAACGACTGGGCGGAGAAGGTCTTGCCCTACCTCCCCGACTGGGCGACGGTGCAGGACGAAAAAGCGGTGCGCCAGTACTACGAAGGTCTGGACCAGACCGGCGCGGGCATTCCCTGGGATGTCTGGGCCGGTCCCATCTTCTTCTGGATGCTGTTCGCACTGTCGCTGTACCTTGTGATGATCTCGGTGTCGGTGATCCTGCGCAAGCAGTGGGTGGAGCGGGAGCGGCTGGTCTATCCGATGATGCAGCTGCCGCTGCACATGCTGCAGCAGGAGGAGAGGCAGGAGTTGATTCCGGCATTTTTCAAACAGCCGATGATGTGGCTCGGTTTCCTCCTGCCGTTCGTCATCAACAATGTCAATGCCCTGCACCACTACTTCCACTACTTCCCGTCGATCAGCACCAGCTTCGGAGTGGTGCCGCTGTTTCGCAACTCGATCACGATCGGCTTTACGCTCAGCTTTACGGTGCTCGGTTTTTCCTATCTGATCAGCCGCAATATCGCGGCAGGACTCTCCTTTTTCTATATCCTCAACGTGGTCGAACAGGGGATGTTCCGCATGCTCGGCATCCGCATCGATCCCGGACCAGTGGGGGCGTTCGGCCACTACGCCCAGGGGGTCATCGTATACCAGGCGATGGGCGGCATGATCGTGCTGGTGCTGATCGGACTGTGGAACGCCCGGAGCCATCTGCACGACGTCTTCCGCAAGGCGTTCCTGGGGGATGAAGAGGTGGACGACTCGGAGGAGATGATGTCCTACCGCCAGGCGGTCTTCGGGGGGATTCTCGGGCTTGCGGTGATGAGCGCCTGGCTGTGGCGGGCGGGGCTGCCGCTGATCATTGTGCCGGTGCTGCTGCTCTCCTGCTTCGTCCTCTTCCTGACCATCACGCGGGTGGTGGTCGAGGGTGGGGTAGCGGTGATGTTTCCGTCGATCACCGGACCGGACTTCACCGCCGCTGCGGTCGGCACGCGGATGCTCGGTCCGCACGGTGGGGCGGCGGTGGCGATGACCTACGTGTGGGGGACCGACATCCTGCTGCTGTTGATGACCTCGTGCTGCAACGGGCTGAAGCTGGCCGACCAGTTTCTGCGCCGCAAACGGCGACTGTTCTGGGCGATCATGGGGACAATCGCGATCACCATTCTGGTCTCGCTGTGGGTCCGGCTGGACGCCGGGTACGAGCATGGGGCGATCAATCTGACGCGGTTTTACGCGGACAACGCCGCTCAGTATCCGTATCGCTTCATGGAAAAGGTGGTCTCCTTTCCCGTGGGGCCGCACATGGACGGCTGGATCCAGGTGGGAGTGGGCGCGGCGATCATGGCAGGGCTGGAGTTCGTGCACTACAAGTTCCTCTGGTGGCCGTTCCACCCGCTCGGCTTTCCCATCAGTGCCGCCTTCGGGGGGATGTGGTTCAGCCTGCTGCTGGCCTTCATTCTCAAGACGCTGGTGCTCAAATACGGAGGGCCGACGCTGTACCGACGGACCATTCCGTTTTTTCTGGGGATGATTCTGGGCGAAATCGTGCCGGCGGGGATCTGGCTGGTCGTAGACTATTTCACCGGTATGAACGGCAACGTTCTCGGTACGTTCATGATCTGACCGAGGATGCTGGAAAAATCGCGTAGCCGACCGCCGATCGCTCGAGCCAGATTTTCAGGAATTCCTCCAGATCGTATTCCCTGACTACTGCTTCGTCGGTGGCAGCGGCCGGGTCATTGACCCGGACCATCTCCTTTGCGTAGCCGCGCAGCAGCACCAGATGGCCGGAGGTGCGGTCGATGGGTGCTCCGGTGAGTTCCCCCTCTTCGAAGCGGATCGAGGCGATGATCGGCCTGCCCCGATCGAGCAGCCAGCGCGCCGCGTCCCAGGTGGGGAAGTGCAGCAGATAGCCGAGCATATTCCAACGGGCAGCTGCGTGCACGTTGGCCGGCCACACCCCGTACATGTTCCTGGGGGCGTGGCGGGCGGCGGCGATGACGTCGTACACGTCGGTCCGGTGGTCGTAAAAATCGAGCAGCATGGAAAGACAGGTCGGCGAGCAGACGTGGCCGGACAGAGATGGATCGAGAACCATCTGGCTCTTGGGAGGAACGGACAGGTCGACGCCGTCTGCGGATGAATTCCCCTCCGGAGAAGGCGTGGTGGAATGCCGCAGAGAGACTGAAAGGAGAGCGGGGACGGTTTGCAGAACGGCGGGGTCTGCGGTATGGACGGTGAGATGGAGGGTGGCGCTGGCGAGCGGCCGGCGAACGACAAAGAGATCGATGGCCGCTTCGACCGCCGGATCGCTCTGGGAAGTCTCGCCGGCGGGAAAATCGCCGATCGGATCGAGGCGCGCTGAACCGGTTTCCTTTTCCCCCTGGAGCCGATAATCGAGCGCAAAGCGGTAACCGCACTCCGTCAGGCAGGAGAAGCAGGGGAGGATTTCGCACACACTGTCGAGCGACTCCGGTGCCAGAGGCAGTGCGCAGGAAAACCCGCTTCCCTCTGTGGCGATCCAGTGCAGAGGGAGGAGTGGCTGGGGAGCTATCCCGGGTGGCGTAAGTGCAGCGAGTCGATCGCCTGCGAGCCGCTGGCCGGCCAGCAGGAGGGCGTTCGTTGCCGTCATGTCTGCCTCGTGGCGGAAGAGATGTGCTTTCCGTCGATATTAACGGATTGTGCCGCTTCCGTAAAGGGTGAGGACCCGTTGATCCAGCATTCTTTCCGAGCTTAAAACGCCGCGAGCAGGGGGGATGGGAACCCGCGGCGAAGGGCGCTCCGGGAACCCGGCTTGAAAGGCGGGCGTCGCAGAGGTATTTTGTGAGGGGAATTTCCCTTCTTATGGAAAAACTGATCGCATGAGTGACGAAACGAAAAATAGAGACGCGCTCGTAGCAGAGCTGGTGGCGCTGCGACGACGAGTCGCCGAACTGGAGGCCGGAAATTCCGGAGCGGACAGAGACCGGGAGACGCTGGCCCGGCTGGCCTCCTTTCCGGAGCAGAACCCCGACCCGGTGATCGAGACCGACCTGGCCGGAATGGTGACCTATCTGAACCCGATCGCTCTGGAGCGCTTTCCGGATCTGGAGGAGAAAGGGCTGACCCACCCGCTGCTGGAGGAGTTGGGACGGGTAACGCAGGCATTGGCGGACAGCAATGAGGAGGCGTTCCTGCGCGAGCAGGAGATCGGTGGATTTATCTACGAACAGAAGATCACCTTCATCCCCGAGAGCAACCTGGTCCGCATCTACGCCCACGACGTCACCGGGCGACGGCGGGCGGAGGTCGAGCGGGAGCGAGCTCGCCAGGCGCTGGACGACGAGGTGCAGGCCAAGTACAACTACGAGGAAATCGTCGGCCAGAGCCAGACCCTCCAGGAGGTGCTGCGCCAGGGTGAACTGGTCGCTCCGACCGACAGCTCGGTGCTCATCCTGGGAGAGACCGGCACCGGCAAGGAGCTGGTCTGCCGGGCGATCCACCACGTGAGTCCGCGCAGCGACAGACCGCTGGTCAAGCTCAACTGTGCGGCCATTCCCTCGG
>Ga0257125_1000700_pt1 | contig 41702 bp, 51 predicted proteins | sample SI106_200metaG_FD_190183 | JGI IMG/M metagenome (GOLD analysis project Ga0257125, IMG submission 190183) | Marine microbial communities from Saanich Inlet, British Columbia, Canada - SI106_200 | ecosystem: Environmental > Aquatic > Marine > Inlet | place: Canada: British Columbia | collected... | reverse complement strand
GACTTAACCGTTTAAGGTTAATTATTAAGGTCTATGGTCTACACTATGGACAGCCAAATGTACAAAAGTATATCATTCCATAACCTTCGGGTTTCACGCCTCTAAACTTCGGGAGTAACACTTAATGGTATAATGCAAACACTTGCATATAAACGTTATCACCGGAATGCTTTTATAATACCAACCTTTATTTATGGTATGAGCGAAACAACAGATATGGTTATTGCAGACTTGCATAAAATAATAACAGAGATAGAGAACGGGGAGTTTATAGGAGCTTTAAGCTACTCCAATGTAACCGAAAAAGCCGGATGGTATATAGCAAATGGCGGAACGGCAGAAGACAGGCTAAACCTTGTAGATTCCGCGTGGAGGTCTATGAACATGGAAAAGAGGCAAGATTCTAGGGATTGGTTCTTCGGAGAACTATATGAAAGGTTCAAACTGTTAAAACCGGACTCATTAACAGAGTCGGATAAGATGATTTCATAGGAATCTTTTTATAATACCTTTCCTTTTTATATAACATGACAACAGTTGAAGAGATTAAACAGAGCCTCAGAGATGGAACCATAGTAATGTGTCTCAAATCTGGCGGCGGAGAATCGTGTATACCAACTTGCCTGTTGATAAAACGGTGTTGGGTAGATGAATAAAGTAGTTATGGTATCTGGTGGGTTCGACCCTCTACATGTAGGTCACATACGCCACCTGAGAGATGCTAGAAAGATTGCAAATGACAATCAAGCAGAACTATGGGTTATTCTTAATACAGATGAATGGCTAACCAACAAAGGAATGGGGCATCCGTTCTATTGTTATGACGATAGGAAAGAGATTCTATTGGCGTTGAAATACGTCGATTGTGTAGTTCCACAGATTGGAGACTCCCCAAGTGTTGCAGACACATTAGAGATATATCAACCTATCATATTCGCAAAGGGCGGCGATAGAGGTGTAGATACGCTACCGGAAAGAGAGAAATATGTGTGTAACCAATTCGGAATACGTATAATTACGGGGGTTGGTGGGACAGATAAACCAGACAGCAGTAGAGACGTAATAGCGAGGATTAAAAATGTACATACAAATATGTATCCCTGTAAATATTGTGGCTCGTTGGCTGGCGAATCATGCAAGCCGGGATGTAATATGGGAATTGTGGTTTAAATGCTTGATATGCTAGTAGGAACTTCGCGGAATCTATTCCTAATTAAAGACGACAAAGTAATATCTATATTAGATGATAAGGATACCTACTATGGAATTACATGGAGTCCTACCCAGCTATTTGTAGTAGAACGAAGGAAAGAATGTATAACAATGTTTCAGGAAGGCATGCCGCTTGTGTATTTTACATTCCCAGATGGATTGAAAGAGCTTCACGCTTTACATTATAACAGCGGGTTATACGCTATTGAAACACAGAGAAATTGCATAGTTGAAATCGGGTTCGAAAACGAGGGGTTTAAAAGACATTTCCACAGGGGAGATGAAGAAACACATTACCATATAAATACGATGTTCTGTACGGACGATTACATTTACGTTGTCGAACATAACAACACGGTGAAGACAGGAAATAGAAGCATGGTTGTGGTTTACAATTATGACTTTAAATTTATACGCGAATATAAAGACATGGGAAACTCTTCCCATAATGTATGTGTAGACGATGGATATATGTATGTATGCAACTCGATGGAACAATCAATTATAAAGATGAACATGGAGACAGAAGAGAAGGAAATAATTGACATGTCACAATATCACAGTGGACTAACCAGAGGAATATCCTTCGTCGGAGATAGGAGATATGTAGGTATTTCTGAATTCGCTACTCGAAAAGAGCGACATCTGGGAGGCAACGTTGCTATATTGGAATTCGACAAAGATTGGAATTTCCTAAATAAAATTAGAATTAAAGGATGTGGTCAACTGTTAGAAATACGTGTTATTGAAGGTATTGATAGATGTCACAATGGGATACCATTTCCCAAAGATTTATATAGTCTCGATTCATTTTCTAAGTAATGAGCAATCCAGTGTTAGGTAGAATCGTTAGCTGTTTCTACAAAGGAAATCGCGGTCAAGCCCCAAAGATGTACTTTTCAATTAGAACCCCAGAAGGGGAGAAGGTATTTCCCAAGGCTGTACGCACTCCACTACCGTACTTTTACTGTAGGAGTGAAGACTTGGATAAAATCAGCGAGCAGCTAAATCTTAAATCTATCGAGCATATGGTGTCAGCCGAACCTACACTAGAGTTTGGGATGAATAACGGCGCGGTACATAAGGTCAAAATCTATAATCCGTGGGAGTCTAAAGGACTCATAGCCCTATTCAGGGGAATGGGTATCGAGATTATGGAAGCCGACATTGCATACGAGCGCAGGGTCAGGATTGACAGGGGCATCAAGAACGGTGTCATGATTGCCAATGGAAAGCTCTACCCATATCATGGCGAGCTACCCAAAAGAAGGTATCTATACGTGGACGTTGAAGTCGATGACTCTAAAGGATTCCCGGACAAATACGGAGAGTTTACACTGTTATGTATCGGGACGGTCAACGATGAAGGGGAAGAGCGGTTATTTACATGGAAGTTTGGCTCCACATCAGAGAGGCAGATGCTTGAAGAATTTTACGAATTCGCCAAAGATTACGATGAAATTATATTGTGGAATGCAGAATTCGACAAGCAACATATCATAAAGCGCAGCAAGAAGCTAGACTTTTGGGCTGAATGGAGGGTATTCAGGTGGGTAGACCTAGCCGAATTCTACAGGATTCACTACCAGAAAACATATTGGGAGAAGCTTCCAGTCGCATACGTCGAGACTTTAAAGAAATACAAGGGGAAATTAGACGAGCTAGGTATTGTAAAATACCCAACTTTGGATAGGTTAAAGAGCTACTATACTGCTTGGAAGAGCGACCCGGAAGAGTTGAAGAGAGTCAATTTATCACATGCATACGCCCTATACGTCATTGAAAAGGCTACTGAGCTAATTTCAATGAGGGCAGACGTAGCCGACGAGGTTGGGATTTTCACAGAGCAGACTCAGTGGAATTCTCACATTGTCGATACATACGTCATGCGAAAGATTAAGGAGAAAGGTCTACCATTCGTGCTTAACTCTGGTGGCAAATATTACGGGGAGAAAGGGTTCAGGGGCGCTGTAGTGTTCCCACCCGTCAAAGGTATACATTCATTTGTATATCTCTTTGACTTTACGAGCCTGTACAATAGAATCATCCAAGGATACCAGTTAGACCCAATTGCATATTACAAATGGGGTAAGACATTCACCGAGCATGGTTTGGCGGCATACGTTGAGTTTGCCAAGGAATACGCCCAGATAAAAGGTGTCGAGGTTGTCATGGAAGACGGGGAGGTCAGGAAATACCCACTGTTTCCAGCCATGCTCTACGAGCTAGAGAAGGAGAGAAACTTTTACAAGAATGAGCGGAAACTGTATCCTCATGGTTCTGCACTTGCTGAGATGTTCGACGCGAAACAGAAGTCAATGAAGGTCATTCTTCTTGCATGTTACGGCGTACTTGGAATGTCTTCAAGTCGGTGGGCAATCAAGAGAAGCATCCCACAGTCTATGATGTTGGTTATTCCAAAGGGCATGGAGAAGGAAATCGAGGAAGACTACAGGGTCAAGAACGAGCCTTTCGAAAAGTTCGTAGGGATGGTAACTCACATGGCTAGGGAAGCACTTGAAGGTTCTAAAGATTTCTTCGATGCTGATGATATGATTGATATCCTGTATGGAGACACGGACAGCGATTTCGTAACACCTATAGATTTAATTGACTCTAATAAAACGTACAAGGATTTAACACCAGAGGACTTGGTGATACTTGAAGAATTCGGGTTCGAAGTTGCAAGAAGGCTAGAGACTTATTTCAAGGCTAACTTCGCGGAAGGCATAGACATGAAGCTAGAGAAAATCATGGACAGGGGAATATTTGGGGATGTCCGGAAGCAATACTATACGCGGGTAATCTACGATGAGGATTCCGGCTGGCAACGAGACGCGGATGGAAATATCACTTGGTACGAATACGTCAAAGGTCTGCCTCTAGTACGCTCTGATAGGAGTAAGTTCCTACAGAAATACCAGAAGGATACACTAAACCAGATTCTGGACGACCCGGACGTACTGTATGAAATGTGGTCTAAGATTATACGCGACTTCTATAATAACAAGCACGACCATGAACTGATAATACGTGGAGGTGTCAAGAAGCCGCTAAAGGAATACGCCAACATTACACCTGTAGTTCAGGCAGCCCAGAAGCTAGTGGATAGAGGTCAGGTATTCCGCCCCGGCGAGAAGGTGGCATATATCATCATAGACGACGGCAAGGAAGGAAAGATTGCAGAGCCTGTAGACTATGATGTAGACCCCAAGAAGGCAATAGCGCATCTCCCCAAGCTCACCGAGAAGGCGCTGGAATATTATTGGGATAGTAGGATATGGAAGAACATCAAACCTTTCATGCAGATGGTACTCGACGAGAGCGAGATACAAAAGCTCGAATACGTCAAGACCGGGGAGACTACCATCAATTCATACGAGGGGTTCAGCTTTGGGTAACTTTTTTACGATGCTGGCTGACCAGATATCACATGAAATGATAAATGGCAGGTATATCACGGAGATAAAAATGAGCTATCCATATTGGGCATTGATAGTGGACGAAGTGTTCGGGACTCCATATTCTAAATATCAAGGAGAGCATTTAATTGAAATCTTTGGAATTCCAGTTAAGCTCGTAAATAGTGTAAAACCTTTCTATACTTTTATCTTATAATAACATATTTATGTTAAGTGGAAACCTTTATATACAGACATACAGAATAAGATATTATGATACACAGTAAATCATACGAAATCATTGGCACTCCACTTGAAGTCAAAAAGGTCTATCCCATTAGGGTAGGATTCCTAAACGACATTCACGTTGGCTCTCAGTTCGGACTCTTCCCAGAAGGTGGGTGGACTACGGGCTATGGAGGCAGACTAGAGGCGAATGAAGGACAGAAAATTATTATCGGGTATCTGAATGATTACGCCGAAAAGTGTAACGAGAACAAGGTCAACCATCTCTGGATTCCCGGAGACTTGATTTGTGGTTCAAATTACAAGGAAGCGGGAACTTATGTCAATCAGATAGAACTTGAAGAGCAGAAGGAAATGGCAGCAAGAGTTATTGCCGATTTCTGTGCAAAGGTTCCCACAATTGAAAGGATTTTCATATGGCGTTCAACAGGATACCACGGCTCACGAGATTCATCTGTGGACTTAAGCGTCGCTAGAATTCTAAAGTCAAAATACGGACTTCCAGTAGAATACAAAGGCGAATACTCAATTATCGACCTAGTGTACAACGAGTACAGGAAGAAGATATTCATTACTCACCCAACTTCAAATGCAACCATGTACCCAGAGCAAGCGATGGGCAAGGACATGCTGCTATGGGAGGAAGCGGTAGGTAAGGGTAAGCTACCACATATCGATGTAATCATCAGGGCGCACAAGCACAACTTCTTAGAAGTCCATAAGGCAACAATCAGGGCTATCCAACTAGCATGTTGGCAATTCTTCGTTCCATACGATGGAGCAATGAAGAACTTTGCACGATGGCAGCCTGACGTTGGAAGCGTTATCCTTCTCTTTGACGAGAAACTAAGGATGACAACATTCCACTATATCTACGACAACATTCTAGAACCAAGGCGGTTCATAGAAGTCAATGCACCTGCCGGAGTTCAAGAGAAATGCCTTTTGTAAAAATAGGTGGAGTCAAGAAACAATGGCTTCGTCTCATTAAGAAAGAGAACAGGATAAGCCTGTCTCACTCTCTAATGGGTGAAGATATCTGGAAAGGATTACCCAGAGCTTTTATCTATTATGATAAAGAGAACCATATGATTGCAATAGAGCCAACTGCTGACTTTACAGGAAACAAAGTCACAGGTGGTAGAATTACAAGTGCAGAGTATCCGTCAGGATATAATGGCGACACCCGATTCCCCGCTAGATATGACGAGGAAAAGGGATGGATTATAGCTAATCTGCATCAATTATAAGAAACCTTTATAAAGCTTTACTTTTACTTTTTATTATATGAGCGAGCAAGAACTTAGTGGTAATGCATTAAAGAATTTTAGAAAGCTACAAGCAGACCCTGTACTATTCTACGAGGTATTCCTTCAAAAAGATGGAGAGGAACTTTATGATTATCAGAAAGAATTAATGTGGGATATCGCACAGCGCCCGATGATTGATAATCCAATTTATAAGGATTATATTGTACTAAAAGGTAGGCAGATTGGCGCTTCTTGGATTTCCGGGATTCTGGCGCTCTGGGGAGCTATGATGCACGACCATTGGGAAGTGGTTGTAGTTAGTTTTAACTTAGAGCAGGCACAGAGGATACTAGGATACGCCAAGTCGTTCGCTGAAAGGCTTAAGGAGAAAGGGCTATACAAAAAGTTCATTGCAGGTCAGAGGGGTACAAATCTAAGATTCAAGAACGGTAGCATCATAACAGCGGTAGGATGCACCAGACCGGAAGCTCACAACGTCAGGAACTACCACGCCCACATGCTCTTCATAGACGAGGGCGCTCTAGTTTATGACAAGATGTTCCCATCAATCACTCCGCTAACTGCCCAGACTGGCGGTAAGATGATAATGCTATCTACGGCAGGCTCTGTAGGTTCAATGTTCCACAGGCTCTGGCAGGACGGAAATACGGCTGCTGGGCTTAGAGAGGATTACGGTCACGCTTTCAAGGAATTCGCGGAAGGGTACACCAACCCGGAAGCTAAGAGGATGGCGGAAGAGAAAATCGGCAGGCAGTGGAATGAGATACTAAAGATTAAATCTTACACTATCCCATCCTCGGAATGCCCAGACCTCACGCCTGAGAAGTTAAACTCTGAGAGAAGGAATCTAGGAGAGATTAGGTATATGAGGGAGTACGAATGTATATGGGCTGGAACGTCAGACCAGATATTCACCAACATCCCAACCTATAGCCTAGACAGGATGATTACCAGAACCAAGAAGCAGTGCTTTGGCGGGATGGATGTCGGGAAGGCGGAAGACCCAACAGTCCTGATAATCATCGAAGCTTTCCAAGATTATATGCCAATTCAGATAGATGGTGTGACCAAGGAAGTGTTCGTGCCTTACAGGGTTATATTCGTCAAGGAGTGGAAACGCGAGCGAATGAGGACTATTGCCAATTATATCAAAGAGCAGGTAATGCCTAGATTCAACCTGCGACTGATAGCCATCGACATCACAGGCGGTCACGGAGACGAGCTTATGAGGGACATGGTAGAACTGGAACTTCCATGTAAAGGTTTAAAGGTAAAGCATAAGAGTAAGAATAATCTAATGCTCGGAGTGGATGCGCTGGACGATGCGTTCATGGCTAAGAAACTCTGGATTAACAGGCACGTCAACGACCTTGGCGCGGAAGACCTGAGATTCGAGCTTGCCGGATATATCGGGAAACTAACGTCTACAGGATATTACGTGTTCGACTCCACAGTTGACCGTGACCACAAGGTAGACTCGCTGGCATACTGCTGGGACGCGGTAAAAGCCGGGAGTTTCGAGCCTATAATGCTGATAAGATAACTTAGTTATCTTAATACGATAGCTTTAAATACAACAGCGCCAGAATCTATTCTGATACGTATGGATAAAGGACGATATGAAGAAACTGAAAATAACAAGATTGTTTTCAGGATAGATAATTATGGCGATAATAGGAATGACGAGAAGCCCACATACTCTGTGGTCTTCAACAGGACTTCCAAAGAATACGCAAACGTACATATAGTCAACGAGCAGAATGATTCTATACTGGCTTCTGAAATAGAAGTAAAGATAAAAGACCTACAGAAAAAGGTTAAGAAGAAGAGCGGCATGATTAACGAGACAATCGAGGGACTGATTGACGCTAACGAAATCTTAACCACAGTCGATGCAATTAAGCTTAATTTCAATGAAGCTCTTGCTCTGATTGTAGGTAAATGGTATGAGACAGACTTCTTCTCTGACGACGAGGCAACTCCCGCGACACTGGCAACAATCGATGTCACGGATAATATGATGCAGGAGGCAGAGAGGATTCTTTCATGTGCAAACCCTATATGGGAAGTTAAAAAGCACTTGGATAATACCATTGCGGGTGAAGACGACAACAAACTTTTCGTATTTACCCTAGCCCTAAGTGGTAAAATGATGGACGTTAAAAAGAAGACAATTATATGTGCGCTGCAAGAGGCAGGTGCAGGTAAAACTTGGGTTCTCCAAAACATCGCGTCATTCTACAAGACTAAGGTTGACTCGCATCTTACAGATAGAGCGTTGAATTATATGGGAGCGCAGCTTGACGAATATGAAATACTGTTCATCAAAGAGCTAGGAAATCTGGACAAGGAGAATAACACTAGCGGCAACGCATCAATCAAAATGATGTCAGTTGACGATGGCGGTCTATCAACCACTTATACGCTAAAGAATAAGGATGGCGAGTTCGAGACTAAAACAGTTACCACCAACCCTATTACAATTATGACTAGCAGCACGAGGAAATCAATTGACAACCAGTTTGTTAGAAGATATTGGGTGTTCTCACCCGATGCTTCGGTTGCTCAGACTAAGAGGATTAGGCAATTTAAGGTAAATCACAACAGGCAGGAAGAGCAGAAGGAAATGGGCATAATCAAGCACACAGACTTTGAATACTCACAGGGCGTGTTGCAGCATTTAGTTTCATTGATACCTTCCGACATTAATGTGTTGATTCCATTCTGGCAAACTATCTACAACATCATGGATGAAAATAATCTAAGGATGAGGGGAGACTTTGACAAGGTAAAGCTATTAATCTATCTATTCGGTGTACTAAATTACAGGAATCTTCCAACCGTCACCAAAGAGGTCGAAGGCGAAGATAGGGTATACCACGTTATGACACCCCAGATGACCATAGACATTCTCAGGATTGCAAGGCAGTCCTTGGTGTTCATGGCGAAGGGAACCGAGGGAAGGGACTATGCATTGCTACAGGCTCTAAAAGACATGGAGGTTATAGCAGTCAGCGAAACCCACAGTGGGACTGAGATAGACAGGGAGGCAATATACAACCTAGCGTCAAAGCTGGGCTGGGGATTGAATCGTATAAAAAGTACCATGAACAAGTTCGTAGACCTGAGTTTCGTGCATGAAAAGGACAAGCCAAAGGTTTACATGTTGACAAAATCAGTCGAGCATATCGAGGGAAAATTGTCAGGATACCCGGAACTAAGCAGTGAAGCGGAACTTAAGAAACTTTATGTAAAAATGGTTGAGGAAAGCAACATGGTCTTGGGAAAGTACCACGAGGTAGATTTCAGATTCGGAGATGCAAAATATGTCCACAACATCCACGAGTGAGATTCGGGACTTTAAGAAAACGATGGTTGTCTTAACAGACACCGGGATTTTACCCTACCCATATATGAGAAGACTCAGAGTCATTAGAGAATTTTTGAAGGTGGCTAAAAGCTGCATCAGGCATACTCCTAAAGGATTCAAGCGGGACTGGATGATACTTAAAGATATTACAGAAAAAATGGCTGATAATGGATGTCCAACTGTAAGGGGAGAGGTGTCAAAAGCTATAATTGATATACTCCCGGAAGTGGCAAGTAAAACTGAAATTAAAGGTAGAATTTCTAACCATGCCAAGAATAAGACATTTATTCCCGGACTTGGGTTTTTCTCAACATATCGAGGATTTATTCAGAGAAGGGGGAACGGTGAGAAGCATATATTTGTGCGCCCACAGTGGATACCTATATGGGAAAATATTTATTTTCCTACATCTGAATCTAATGAAAACTGAGCATCGTCCTCAGTTTCCTTCAAAATATTTCTAAATTATAGGAAATACTTTTATATTAGTTTAACCATTATATAAAAGAAATGCCTCTAAGAGAACCTAGAATGGAAGAAGACTTGCAGGTCGCAAGCGAACTTATGGGATTAGGAGTCACCACAATGGCTTCAATTTACAGACTTATCAGCGGACTTAATGAAGTAATACAAATGAACGATGTTTATATTTACAATCGTGGATATGTAGATTTGGAAGATACATCAAGGCGCACCCGGACGTGCATTATGATGAGCATCTGGTCAGAACCTATAGAAAGTGACGTAGCGGAATGTATATTCCAACAGCCCATCCCAATCAGAATGCGGTTGGAACTATAGAAACCCTTTTATACGTCCAAATTATATCTTAACATAACATGTCGTACTCTTTAGATAACCCAGCAGTCGAGAAGTTCCTAACAGAGTGGTACTCCTTCGGGAATCACCAGTTTGGACAATTTAGGAACAAGCACTTTGACACATTAGAAGGGTATAAGAGATACATCATGGAATCCTACGCCGATAAAAAGCCTGCGTTCTCGTCTGTACAACCTCAGTTAAAAATAACAAATATATTCTATGAATTTGACGCTGATATAGATGCAGACGAGTACAGGTACAATATGCCAGAGCTAGATGAAGTCTGGAATCAGACACTTATGTTAGCCCAAATGATAAAGAATAAAGGGGGAAACCCTATAATATTGTACTCCGGCAGGCGAGGTTATCACATTTACGGTAGGGTATTCAATAGAAAGTTCAAGGCGGACGACGAAGACAGGGTACGAGAATTCTATAAAAAGATTCTATTCGGGGTTATGATAGCTCCTGATATGTTCCCGGACTTTGATAGATTGCCGACACATATTAATGCACTGTCTAGGATGCCATTCTCATATCACCAGAAGACAGGCAGGCAGGTTGTACCTCTCACAATGAACCGGGAGCCTTACATACCTGTATTATATAAGGACTTTGTGAACATGCCACTGGATGGTAAATGGGTGATGCAGCAGTTGACCAAGACGGTATACAACCCTGAGAAGCGTAAGGAGACGGCAGACATCGACTTTGGCGACTTTAACATTAGACCTTGTATATTAGAGGAAATGATGCTAAGTTCTGAACATAATACAAGATTGGCGTATGTTCTAGACGCTATTTATGCAGGTGTTAAGGATGAAGACATGCACCAGTTCTTCGACAAATATTGTGAAGATTATAATAGAGGTAAAACACAATACCACTTTGACGATGCCCGGAAGAGTGTGAAGAATAGAAAGGTCAAGCCTTGTAGCTGTAATACTCTAAAGCGTTGGGGTATTTGTAAAAATCAGTGTAAGAAAACTAGCGCTAATCCGTGGGTTACTTAACGTAAGCGCCACGGTCAAAGTCTTTTACTCCTGCCGCTGTAGTTTGTAGATAACATTCTTCGTCGAATGGGGTTTTCAGTGGATGCCTGAATATTCTGCCCTTCCTTAGATTTCTCCAATTAACGCCAGCTTTCTTCGCAACTGCCTTTCCGCCGTACTTCTCCATTATGAGGACGTACTTTGTATTGTGCAGCACAGATTTGCCTCCGACTATCTTAGGCTCTCCGTATGGGTTAGTGTGGTCTACAGATGCATGGGCAGTAATCATGAAAACAATTTCATTCTCATCTACCAAGTCCTGCGCCCTACCTAGAAGCGCCTGAGTTGCCTTTGCCCTAGTCCTGTAGTTAATCTGTCCTCCGGTGAAGAAGCTCTCCACAGGTGCAGACAACGAGTCTAGGCATACATAACCAATATTGTAAAGCTCAACCAAAAGACCTACTGGACATTCCCAGATAGGCATCAAGTCTCCCGTATCCATTGGCTCGATAACTCCACCCTTAACCTTGAACTTTAGAGGTCGTCCGAAGAACGGCATAATCTGAACCAAGTGTCTCGCGTCATACACGAAGATTGTGGGCTTGTCAGCGTCAATCTTTTTCATGTAGTTATGGAACTGCCCAATCGAAGCCTTGTACTCGATTTCAGTCCTTGCAGTGTTCTCGTAAGTAGGCTCAGTCATTAGCGCGTTTTGCCCTACTTTAACTCTCCACTTTACGAATTCCACGTTTATCGCGCCTTCCTGCCCTCTGTCCTTTAAAATGGCATCTATCCATTCTGGTGTGAATCCCCCCTCAGTATCTATGATTAGGGCATTCTTTTTATGGTCTAAAACCATGTCAACTGCAAACGTAGCAGCTAGATAACTTTTTCCTACTTCGGGAGGTGCAACAATACCTGAGATGTATCTACCTGCTTGTAGACCACCGAACATATTATTGTAACCTTCCACTGATGTTTCGTATACTTTCATAAAATCACTTTCATTGTATCTTCCATTGAGTCCGTTAATCCATAGCGATATGTCAAACTGTAGCATCATTGCTTTTCGCATGATTGCCAAAATATGACTGCATATCGCGTCGGTGGCTTCGTATCCTTTGCAGTCACAGTAGTAACTACCGTCTGCCGTTACGTATGGCGAGTACATGAATTGCTTGTCGCTTGACATTACCAATCCAGACATCCGGAAACGTCCGGGTCTAAAATCAACAACTCGTTTAATTAATTCACGGCTTCTGTTCCATACGTGCTTAGATACCAAAGCTCTTACTTGGAGTAGACTCATATGATAAAAGTATAATTAATATATTATATAAACCTTTCTATAAAGTAAAATGTTGCATATTTTGACAAATATCAGAGCTTGGATTGTCGAAAATTGCAACATTTAACTCTGCTAGTATATACTGTAAGGACTATACATATGAATAGTCATAGTGAATATGAATATACGCAACATTTAAATATAAGTAGCCGGAATATATGATTGAGTTAAAATGGCTTGGACAACAGGAGCAACTGGCGCTTTCCCGGAGAATCTTAAGATTCAGGGAGACATGGTTGCATACGTAAAAATGGTCGCTGAACCCGAAGTATGGGAGAAGGACGAAGATGATAAACGCCCACACATTAAGTGTGAATATCTAGGTGGAGATGCAGTTGCTGCGGCAAAAGAAATCGAAGCACATCCGGCAGAGGTTGGAGAAATCTATACTCTGTGGATGGGAAAGACTCTAAGCGGAGCAATCCTACAGGCGCTCGGATGGCGCGAGGGTAGGGCAGCACCTTCAATCGAGGGTACAGCTTGGAAGATTTGGAGGACTACAGAGATGGTCGGTGGAAACCGCCTCTACGCAGCCTCTAAGATGGAAGGCGAAGACATTCAATCCGATGCAGCGGCAAACCTAGCAAAGAAGTTGGAGGCTGGGAGTCTGATGAAGACACTCAGGACACTAACTAAGCTAGACCACGAGACATGGAAGACATTCCTAGCAGGCGAAGGTGTAGTAGACCCAGATGCGGCGACAGCCCAGATGGTGGAACTTGGCTACATCACAACCGATGACAAGAACGTCTATCCAGCAGCGGATTAACCATCCCCAAATTTTTTATGGGGTTAATAAATGACAGAAATAAAAATACCATACGTTCGTGACACCAAGAATTATTGGGTCAGCGAGCTAAAGAACGGAATCTACATAATTACCGTGTACCTCCCAAAGTCGGAGTATGAAACTAATCCTAAGAATATAACGGTGAATATAGATGGCTAAATCAAACTGGACGGCAGGAGCTATCGTCAAGACAGACCCGTTATATGAGAAGAAGCTAGAGATGTCAGTCGAGAGGCTGTTCTCAGAGACTTTGTTCAACTTCATGACTAGGAATAACGCCGAGCGTGTTCCAGCAGTCCATGTTAGCGACTTGGTTTATGCATGCCCACGGAAGGCGTATTACTCACATACTTCGCCTCCCGCTCTAAACATGAAGAGCGCAATTACTCTCTGGACTGGAATTATGCTGCACGAGACTCCGCTTACGGAGAACTGTGAGATGACTCTAGATTGGGAAGGAATTGTAGGTACTATAGACGAGTATGATGCAGATGCTAAGATGCTAATCGACAAGAAGACCACCAGAAATGTTCCGCAATACTACAATCGCAGTAGGAAGGAGCAGGTTGTCAGCCTTAGAAGTTCACACTTGACCCAGCTAGAATACTACAAAGTTCTGCTAGAAGAGAATGGATATCCAGTCGAAGAGGCGGGAATTATCTATATCGACGTGGCTGAATCTAAGATGGCGTTCGGACGGGCAAAGTTCTCACGAACTAACGATGAGGTCAAGGAAGAGATGCTGGCGAGGAAGGACATACTAGAATATGCATTGAACAACAGGGAGCTACCACACTACGATAATAGTGTTAAGTGGTTCTGTATGGGCTACTGTAATCATCAACAGGCTTGCGCTCTGAATGTAAATCCCCCGGACATCTACAAAGAAGACTACATTGAGGGACGTTGGAGTGTACTTAATCAGGCACTCGACGACCTTAATATTCCTCCGATTCTAGAAGAATAACCTTTTTTATTTTTTAATTTTATAGAAAATCTTTATATATTAGTTTGCCTTATTATTTATATATAATGAGAATTATGCTAGTAGGCGACTCCACGGCAGTCATTTCAGGCTTCGGGAGCGCACTTAGGAACTTGGCAACATATTTGCATCAGAGAGGACATACCATTGCACATCTTGGATGGCAGACTATGGGGCAGGAAAGGATAGCGTCATTCCACGACAACGTACTTGGATATAAGGTTTTACCAAATATCGGAGGACAGCAGTTCGGAGAAATGGCATTCAAATACTGGCTCCCAAAGTGGAAGCCTGACTTGGTTATAACTCTTGCAGATTTCTGGATGATTAGTTACATGTTCAAAATGGAGACTAATACCCCTATTCTAATGTGGTATCCAATCGATGGATTCCCACTTACAGACCAGATTGTAGAAATGTTGAAGAACATCGACTATGCGGTTTGTATGTCAGAATACGGTAGAGATATGGTCAGCAAGGTTGGGATTCACACCAAGCACATTCCACATGGAGTGAAAAGTGACGTGTTTACACCCAAACCGGAAGATGTCAGAGCAGCGATGAGGCGAGAGTTAGGCATCCCTCCGGGTAAGATTGTAGTAGGTAGGGTAGATAGAAACCAGACAAGGAAGAAGATTCCGAGGACTATCAAGGCATTCGTAAAGCTGCACAAGCAGTTCCCGGATACAGTTCTTTACCTACATATGGACAAGCGTGACCGTGAAGGTTGGGACTTGCCATATATTGTAAAGCGGTTCGGGCTAACCGAGGGAAAGGATGTGTTCTTCCCAACGCCTGATATGCTTGCGAACTTCATGTACGGAATTTCAGAGAAGCGGCTTGCAATTATAATGAGTATGATTGACATACACCTGTGGCTAACTGGTGGAGAAGGGTTCGGGCTTACGGGTCTAGAAACCATGTCCAGCGGAGCGGTCAACGTGGCATCCAATTATACGACCCCACCAGAGCTATTCCAATTTGGAAAGGCTAATGCATGTGGGCTTCCGGTTAAAATTGATTCATTCGAGACGGGAGCGGCAGGAGTAGACAGGGCGCTTGCAGATACAGATGACGCATACGAGAAGATGAAGTGGCTGTTAGAGAACCGGGACGAGATGGCTCAATTGAGCAGGAACGGTGTAGCAAGGGCAAAGGAGCATTACGATTGGCGTATTGTAACTGAAAACTTTGATAACATAATCCGGGACTTGAACATTACACAGATAAAATACTCGATGAGGGATTTACAATGATTGAAATCGAAAATTCCGAATTTATCGACGTTCTTGCAGCAATAATGTTAGAATCAGAAATAAACCCTGTAGAGAAGAATGTCGCGGTAGACTGGTATTTATCACTGCTACCAAAAGGATTTAAATTCACCAAATTGGAACTTGCAGAACTGGAAGATAATTTAGATGTAGACTCAGAATATGGGGGAGTTACAGGCGCAAAGGCTTACGAATACGTTATATGCAGATTAGAAAGGGAGGGGCTATTAGAATGAATATCCTAGTACAGAACCCATACATGCAGGCGGGTGGAGCAGAGAACCGAATCAGGAACTTGCTAGAAGTCCTGATTAACAGGAACGACATAGACGTAATTCACTTCATGTTTATCGGTCAGGAAACCGCCCATAATATTCAATCAGATGGAAAGTTCCACCTATGGCAAGTCCGCAAGGATAATGTTTTAGGTGCAACTAAAAATATCATCAAGGAATTCGACATCGATATCGTCCAACTTCACAACAATCAGATGATTGGTACAGATGGCATCGAATACGCCCAGAGTATAGGCATCCCTACGATTTGGGTAATGCATGATTTCTGGACTTTGTGCGCGATGAGGTTCATGATTCCAGTATGGGACGCGATGAAGCACCCCGTATGTGATAAGATTGACCAAGACAAATGCACCCAATGTGTAGGAGATTATGAGTGGAGAATTACCAAGCAGCAGAGAGAAGTTGTAAACAACTGTGATGTTGCTATAGTTCCATCTGAACGTATCAAGAAGATTTTCGAAAGGAATAACTTTATGGTAGGAAAACTCAAAGTTATAGTGCCTTGGATTACACTAGACAAATTCCACCCTACAGGAGCATCCCACGATGGCATGCAGGTTTTCTTTGCAGGAAACTTTATACAGCACAAGGGCATAATGGTACTCCTAAAGGCTTGGGCAATTGTCCAGAAGCGGCTACCACAGGCTAGGTTGGTAATACAGGGTGACTCCCGGATGGGATTCCAGACCAGTAACTTTATCAATTCTCTAGGGTTGCAGAACGTTAGAATGATGAACCACATGCCACAGGAGCAACTAAGAAATCTATTCAATACGTCTGCTGTTACAGTGTTCCCTTCGATATGGGAAGAGACGTTCGGTCAGGTATGGGCAGAATCACTAGCATGTGGGACTCCTGTAATTGCTTCAAAGATTGGAGGAATTGCGGACACCATGAAAGAAGGCGGTGTATTCTTCGAGCCTAGAAACCACGTAGAGCTTGCAGAGAATATCATAGACTTGCTATTGTCACCATCAAAGAGACAGGTATTAGCAAATGCTGGCGTAAACTATGTGAGAACAGCTTTCACAAGGGAAAGAGCAGCAGCAGAGTTCGTGGAACTCTACTACAAACTAGAGGCGAGAATATAATGCCAAGAGGAAGAAGCAGAGGAAAGAGGGAACGTAAACCTACACGAGCAGAGAGGAATAAACCTCCCGTACTAGATGTAGATTTAAGTGATGAGAAGCAAGAACCGAACCAGAGAGATATTAAAGAAGATGTTCAAGATATCGAAGAATATCTATTGAACTTGGATGAAATGCATGAATTCTTAAGGGTAAAGGCAAATTCAATGGCTGTATGTTATTTGATTCCAACAACTGAGATATTGAAAGAGGACTCAGTTAGGCAAATTAAAACTAACATAGTTGAGGCATTGCAGAAAGCAGCGGAAGGAAAGAGGATGCATATAAACGTTAATAGGATTCGCATTAAGACCTATCCAAAGGGTGCGAAGACTTACGTAAAGGCTTGGTTCCACATGTATGATGCGACAGGACGTGGCGCTCATAAAATCGAGAAGAAACAGCGTCCACCAAGAGAGGGACTTTGGATAGAAGAAGAAGAGGTAGTAACACAATGAAATATTCATACGCGGAACTAAACGAAAAGGAATTCAAGTTCCTTAAGGAATTATGCAAGGGTTTCAATCATAAGAGTGGACTTAGAACAGCAGAATGGAAGAGTTGGGCATATTATGCTAGAGACAACGCAGGGAATAAACTTGTATTTGTAAAAGATATTCCACGCGACTGTATATTTATGATATCTATAGAGCCTATGCAAGACATAGAGGATGGTAAAATTGTAATGCAATTCGACAATTCTGTGCTTTATGAAATGGGATTAAGAGGTAATTAAAATGAAAATATTAGTAGTAGGACACAGTATTGGACATCCACGGCAACGGGGAGTATGGAAATACATTGCGAAACAAGGACACAAGGTATTACTTGTAAGTCCACAGGGAGTAGACGGAGGAATCTATCAAAATGAGACAGATGGGAATTTCCAGCTAATTCTGATGCCAGCGGTTGGGTCAGACTTACCTCATTTCTGGTTCATACCGGGAGTACACGAGATAGTAGAAAAGTTCAAGCCGGACTTTATCTACTGCATGCAGGAGCCTTGGGAATTCCAATCTTTCGAGTTAGCGAACTTGGCAGAACTTTACAGAATTCCTTTCGGGTTCTTCACATGGGAGAATTTACCAAAGGTATTCCCACAGCCTTACAGGGCGATGGATAACAAGGTACTCACCGTATCAGACTTAAGCGTTTGCGGAAACTTAGAGGGCGCTCAGATTTTGGCTAGGAAGGGAGCAAGGAACGTAAACGTTATGCTCCAAACTGGACTTGATGAGACTCTGTTATTCCCAGACCCGAAGATAAAAGTGGACAATAGAAAGGAGCCAATAAAGCTACTTTACATTGGCAGGCTAGTAGAGGCGAAAGGAATATCAATGCTACTTGACATGATGAACATATTGGACGATAACTATGAACTTAGAATAGTTGGTGGAAAGGGAGAAGAGGAAATTGTCAATATGATAAAGAACCACCCCAAGTTGGGAACAACCATATCTGTAGAAGAGTGGGTTTCCTACGAAAAGGTGAGGGAAATATACAATTGGGCAGACTTGGTACTCGTTCCATCTGTAGATACTGAACAGTGGAAAGAGCAGTGCGGGTATGTAATCGGGGAATCTATTCTATGTGGTACTCCCGTTATAACAACAACTTCTTCAAGTATTGTACAGATATGGGGAAAGTGTCCGGGTGTAGAGTTTATCAATCAGGGAGACTTGGGAACGTTAATCGACATTATTACATCTTTCGCACCATTCGAGACAAAGGAAGGAAGAGAGTACGTAATCGAGAACTTCTCACATACAGCGATAGGAGACGCGCTAATCGAGATGATAGGTGAAGTGGTATGAGCGACAAACTAGGAACTAAAGAATTTAACATGAATGATTATGTTAAAGAGTGGAGAGACAAACTCTCAGAGTTCGAGGAAGACCCAGACCACATTAACAATATGAATACTGATTATATTGCTCCATACGTAGACGAGATTAGGACTATATACAAGCCCGACCCAGAAGATGAGACAAAGCAGATAAAGACTGAGGAAATCATATTCAAGAAGTTTAGGATGCCAAAGGATTTGAAAGCAGACCTGTTCGCCCAGATTGCAATAGCAATGTCTCAGAACTTGATACCTCCGTTTACGGTGTTGATTCCAAGGAAGAGAATTCCAACGAGGCATGACTTGTCTGATATAACATACCCGATAGACTTCATGGATAGCAAACTATATATAATCCCGCACATAAGAGATATTATGGTGCTTGAAGATGATTAATTGGAACTGTCCGATGTGTGGTACTCATATCGATAATTATTTCATGTATGAGGGACATAAAATTCATAGAGACGATGATGAGGTTCAATGGGCAGTAATAAACCACTTGGCGATGCATATAGGTCAATTAGTAATAGCGGTGAATAAGAAATGAGAGCGCCATATTTATTTATCTCCCCAAAGGAGTATCCCGGAACCACGGCAGGAATGAAACATTACATAGCCACAGGTCTAGTTGACCACTCGGATGAAATTTCAGTCGAGACAGTCAAAGGTAGACGTGCAGTAATTTTAGGTGCATGGCATCCTATATATTACGAGGCATGTAAGAAACTAAGAAAGCTTAACGTAGAAACGTGGCTCTTCTGGACATCAAGTGTAGGACAGGCTGATTTCTCTAATGGGGGAATTGAAGTGTCATATCTATACATGATTAGGGACTTAGTTCGGGGCGGTCTAATTGATAGACTCCTATGTGGGAATAAAGAGGTAGAGAGCATGTTACAGAACATGGTTGACCCGGATAAGGTCACACTGCTGCCTTACTGTTTCGATTGGGATAAAATCAGGGAACATTACAATGAGGATATATTCGAAGGCAATAGATGGGTAGATTTATACTGCCCATCGGATGTTAGAAAGAATATTCTACCTCAGATACATGCAGCCAAACTTGCAGGCGCTAGAGTACACTTTAGCGGAACCCAGACAAAATACCTAGACTTTGCAGACCTAATAGGAGCGAAGTATACGGTGATGGGATGGATGGAAAGGGATGTATATTACAGGTCAGTACAAACAATGAATCTCGGATGTCAAGTAACATTTGCAGAGACGTTTGATTACGCGGCAGCAGAACACTTTGCTCTGGGTAGACCTTGCCTATACTCACCAGTTATTGGTCAGTGGATAAAGAATAAGACTATGCGGAAGTACCTCATGGTTAAAGACTGTGATAGCCCACTACAGATAGCGAAATACATGAAGAGAGTCCTTGACATGCCTAAAGAGGAAAAACAGGACTTAAACAAAGTGTGTGAAGAATTCATGCATAAAGAAGCAATAAAGAGGAATGAAAATGGAGAAAAAATCCTGCAAAGACTGCTCTAGTACCTGCGCCTCGTATTACTATACGGGACAGCATGGTGATACTATAGGGTGGACATGGAACTATAATTATGTAACATGTGGAAGTTGTAATTATACATCTGTAGATTATGGACAAATAAAATGTCCCAACTGTGGAAAATTATTATTCGGAATCAATAAAAAAGATAGAATAATTGAGCTTCTAGAAGAAGTAACGAGGTTGATGAAAGAATGAAAATACCATATGACTCTATACTAAAGTATAGATATGAAATGCCTAACCTTTACGACCTACCTACATTCAGCGATGAATATAGGATGGTAATGACACAAGTAGCTAAGAACATGAATGTTCTAGATATGGGATGCGGAACTGGAAAGATATACACAGATGTATTAATTCCAGAAGGATTCCAAGGAGAGTACGTTGGCTTCGACCCGGATGAATCTCTAGATGTAAATTTCCCATTATATCACTCAATAGATGAGATTGTAGAGAAGTATGGAGCTAGACATTTCGACATTGTACTATACATGAACGCGGCAGAACATATGACACTTGAAGACTTCTTTAACGAACTAGAAAAGATAAACAAGCTTGTTGATGGTAAAATAATAATCATGACACCAAACCCAAAGTGTCTAGATTATCTGTTCGGCGACCCTGAACATGTAACATTCTATCCGCACTACTGGCTATACGGGATACTCAAACTATTCGGGTTTGACAAAGTAGATGTCCTTAGAGGCAAGGGAGTATATCAGGAAAGGCAGAAGCAGGCTCAGGCTAACCCGCAACTCAGGGAGCAGATAAAAGCGATGAACGACTGGCAGGTCAAGACATGTCAGGCGATGGGGCTAGACTGGTACGGGAACTTGATGGCTATAGGTGAGCGTGTATGAGTGGTGGAAATTCACAATATACAACTCCCGAAGTGGAGATGAAAAAGTTATACAAGAGATATAATAAGCTGCCTGAATATTGGAAAGGATATGTAGATGCAATATTCGAACGATACAACGCCGAGCGGAGGATTCTCAAATGAGTAAGAAAGTTTTTCTGTTATCAACATTTACACAGGGCGCTTACTCACATGTTATTCGTAAAGTTCTAATGAATAACGGATACAGGGTCATGATTTTCGACCCAAGGAACTCTATTCAGAGGAATGGGCAGGCTGCTACTAATCGAGAACTTGTACAGCTTTTAGACCTATTTGAGCCGGACGTTCTTTTAGCCCTAAAGGGTAGGGGAATTGATGAAAAGATTATCGCCAATGCACCCTTCAAAACGGTGAACTGGTGGCTCGACCACTATCAGCGATATTCAGACTTCCACAAGTATTATGAAGCCTATGATAAGACATATTTATGTGAATCAGACCAAGGTTACGACTGGATGTCAATTGGGATAGACCCAGAATTGCACAAGCCAACTCCTAGTGAAGTACCAGAATTCCAAAGTGATGTCGTGTTCGCCGGAACCGCTCATACTAGAAGGACTGCTAACATTGTTAATATTCTAAGAAACATGCCTTGGGATTCTAAGATATGGGGTAACGGTTGGAACAAGGACATTCCAATCTGGCAGGGCAGAGCAGCATACTGGCAGGAATTAATGGCAATATACACTAACTCTAAGATTGTGCTTAACTCACATTACCACAAAGGAATCACTCCAAATATGAGATGTATTGAAGCGCCAGCAGCCGGGACTATGATGTTATCTGATACAGGAAGTGGGCTGGAAAGTGTACTTAAAATGGGTACAGAATATGTACCTTATTCGAGTACACGAGAAGCAAAGCAGATGATTGCCAAGTACCTTGAAGAGACTGATGAACGGGAGAAGATAGCCCATGCAGGATACGAAAGGGTTATAAGTGACCACCTGTTAATTAATAAACTAGAGGCGATGTTTAAATGAAAAAGAAGCAATGCAGTGGTTGTAGAAGCTACAACGTCGAAGAGGGAATCACCACAGAAGAGTGGGATTTCTGGCACACGGAATACAAATGTAACAAGTGTGGAAAGGAATGGTTAGTAGGAGACAAGAAACGTCCACCTACCAACCCTAAAACCGACCCTGTAAGGGAAGGGAACAAGTTGGTGGTGAATACTGTCTCCTGATGTAATCTACTCAGGTAAAATAACACCCGGAGGCTCTGGAATAGGTTCTATAGCCTCACACGAAGTTATCCCTTTATTTAAAGCGGGGTTACTGAAACGAATGTATGTTGAGGACAACAAGGAAGAGGAACTTGCAGATTTAGCTGTAGGTTTTAATCCTATACCAAATCAACCATATATTGTTAATGATATGTTATTCGATGCAACTGTAGCACTGAACATAGACGAATGTGATGTATTTCACGGATGGACTGGACATTCATTATATACGATGCGGGAACTAGGGAAAGATACAGTTAAAATAGTCAACTTATTCTCAGCCCATATAGAAGACCAAGCTAAAATTCTGAACCCGGAAATGAAAATGTTATACGGTGAAGTTCAACCAATGGTTAGCGAAATGAATATAGAAAAGGTTACTAGGGAATTAGAGATGGCGGACATCATACATGTACCGTCCGAATTCATATTTAGAACGCTTCAATCTAGAGGACTTGGCGATAAAACGGTAATCAATCCTTTCGGAGTTAATCTCGACCAATTTAAAATGTCCAAGGCAGATAGAGATGGTAAATTCAGAGTCATATTCGTTGGCTCTAATTGGCTACGAAAAGGATTGATATACCTACTAGAAGCATGGAAGAAACTAAACTTGAAGAATGCTGAACTGATAGTTGCAGGTGTAAGAGAACCAGTTATGGAGTTACCTAATGTTACTTACGGTTGGTACTCGCATGATGAACTTGTAGATTTATATAACTCTTCTAATGTATTCTGTCTGCCCGCACTAGAGGATGGATGTCCGTTAGTAACATATGAAGCTATGGCGTGTAACCTCCCGGTGATTATATCTCATAATACGGGAACGGCACAGATGGTCAGACATGGGCATAACGGTTTCGTTGTCCCGGTAAAGGACGTAGAGGCTATAATGGACTCTATCAAGAAAATATATGATGAGCCTGAATATGGTGTTTATCTAGGTAAGAATGCTAGGAAAACAGTCGAAGCCTATACGTGGGAAAACTACGAAACTAGGTATATGGACATCATAAAAAATATTTAATTTTACAGTAATCGCCGTGAAGGAAACTGAGGATGATGCTCAGTTTCCATAATCTTTATATAGGAGTTTTATATATTTTTATTTGATAGAAATGAAAGACAGATATCGAGCTTTAATAATAATCCTATGTTGTGTAACATGTTTCATGTGTGGTGTAATGTTAGGATGGACACTGTTCGCACCCGTAATAAAAGAAACTCCAAGGTTTGGAAGCACTCTACCTTACATTAGACTTTAGGCTACGTTAGTCAATAGTCCGCGTGTGAATGTTAGAGTTACACCATCTACTGTAAATTCTGCCGAGTTTCCGGTAGACCCTCTGACCTGTAGACTTGTAGTGTTTAAGTTGATATAACCCGCGATTGAATCAATAACAAAACTATCCCTTGCGGCTATATCAAAATCAGGAGCTTCAAGTAACATTGAAGCATTTGCACTTGCCCAGAAGTAGCTGCTGGCTGGGTCATATAAGGTAAATACTTTCGACGCATCTTCATCTCCTACATATATCGCTTTGTTTCCTGCCGTATTGTTAGTTACAACTAATGCTGGGAATCCATAAACCCCCGGAACATTTCCGCTACCTTTGATAAATCCTGTTAGAACATTTGAATCGTCGTAATATGAATTTTCTTTACCGTAAATACTTACTCCATTAACGTCTAGAATTACCCTACCCCCGGCAGCCCTAACTTTTCCGTCTGATGCGCTAAGTGAGAATTGTAATGCTCCACCTCCCCATCCTTCAATTCCGTCTATGTTAAATTTAACTCCGGGGTTTACTGCTCCTACATTTACAGTAGTGGCGAACCATTTACCTATAATTTCGTTTGCTGTAAGCTTGGGTGTGGTGATTGAATAATCATCTATCTTGGTAGTTGTAATTGCATCGTCCTGAATCATGTTGGTCGAGATACTTGAAGGAGCGATTGGCGCTGCTTGGCTTGCAACAATTGGGTAGATTCCCAAATCGTCCAATTTCTTAGCATTCATGATTTCCTTCTGTACCATATTTGCGGGCTTGTCCAATTCTAACGTAACCACGCTCTCTTTCTTATTTGTCTTCCATATTCGGTACGAGCCGCTAAGATTTAGTTCAGTATCGTCTATGGTTACACTGTCTCCGGGTAATAGTTTATATCCATCATTTATCGGAACTTTAACCTGCATACTGTCTGTATCCTTTATAATCAAATCAAGCCTGTATTTAGCCATAGCATCTAGTTCGGTAGCACTTCTTGCTTTCTTATCTGTATCTACTTTCTCATCGTCTCCTACCATGTCTCCTATTCTGGCGACACCTGTAATCACAACTCCGCCAGCATCTATTCCTGCAAGTCCATATATCCTAATACCGCTGGCATCCTGTCCTCTAATCCTGTACCTATTTCTAGTCTTATATCGGTCTGTACCACGCCTTGATATTGTTACGTTCTTTAATTTTCCTCTATCCTGTCCTCTGGTTCCAATATTTATTTGGTTATACCCGGAAGACCAGATATCATTATCTGTTGCTTCTGCCAGATATCTAGCCGCCTGTAATGAATTTGTGAAGTCATAAAATACTTTAATAGTGTCACCGGACGGTGTTAATCCATAATCTACACTTGCATCATATGCAATCCCCGATAGAACAAATTCACCATTTGAACCAGTCCACGTATGGGTATGAGTCTTCTTGTTCATTTTATAAAATGTAGGATTATAAACTTTGGCTGTGAGATTTTGCTGTGTATAATCTCCACCCACAAGAACACCGCGATATATTATCCTATTGAAGAAGCTTATCGAAACATTCTGATTTGACGACATTATACTCCTAGTCTTGAAATCGTTCTGGAATGTAAACTTTGCATATTCATTCCCATTTAATTCTTCCGATATTTCTTTTATTTCGGCAGGGTATGTTATACCATTTACCTTAATTCTCCATGACATTATTGCTCACCGTAATAGTCTCCTGTATCCAGCAGTGTAAGTTTGTATTTGTAACTTACTATATCTCCGCCTGCTTCTGTAGTTAGGAAGTCTTTAATCATGTATATGCCGTCGTAAGATTGGTCTGGGGTATCTACTTTAAATCCTGTACCCATCGCCCATCTATCGAACAAGTATCTCGTTCCTGATGGGTCGAAACCAGAAGGCTTTATCTCGATTGCTTCTATGCTATCCCATCCTGTGGGCGTTCCAATTTCTCCTTCTATATAGTTAGCATATTCGGCAGATGATATAGATGAGAACTTCTGAGTCCAAATATAATTGCTCATTGAGATGTAGGTTCTGTATCCCTTTGACCTATCTCCCGATGTATTGTAAAATGATATCTTGAACTTGTCAGTGCTAACTCCACGGCTCCACAATGATGTGAAATTGTGAAGTGAGAAATCTCTAGCATCTTCAAAGTACCTCATTATATTTGCGCTACTATTCTGGAATCTAGCACCTATCGAATAATCCCCGAACACTACATTTTGTGAGTTTGAGTTGAAGAAATATACGCCACTGGTTTTCCAATCGCTTATGTCTTCATCCATTATAACTTCGGGTATAACCATCGGCTGTTTTATGTAATTTCTAATTGGTGTAATATAACTTGCTCTTATAGTAGGTAGAGATTTAGAACCTTCGAATATACTACCATCTAATGTTAATTGGAAAGTGTCTCCACCCTGAGAGAACAACCAAGGTGCATTTGTAAGTACATTTATCTTCTTTATAATTTTGGGGAACTTGTTAGTAATCCTGTTCGGTGCTTTCGGTAACACCACCTTCCCTATTGTCCATTCACTCATCTTTTATTCACCTACGGTATTAAATCTGCAATTCTTCTGCTAACCTCGTCAACAAACGCATCTATATCGAAATCTGCCGCCATTTCTGCTATATCTAGATTAAACGTAATATCTATATCGCCTCTTGGTTTAATGCCTTGCGCTCCCGGAGTAGCGAAATAATCATCAAGTGACTGTGTATCTGGGAACAGCCAATCGTAAGCATTTTCAAATGCGGTTCCGCCAGTATTAGCGTTATCTCCCCAAATCATACTTGCAAACATATCTGCAACTAGAGTTTGTATATTGAAAGCATTCCATATTCCAGTCCTAATTGCCGCGCCTAGAGTAGAATCTATAGCATTTGTTACAGGAGTCCAATCTTCATTATTTATAAGGTCTTTTATTTCGCTTGCCAGTCCGGTTGTTTTACCGATTGCTAATTCCCAAAACCCTGTCATGAAACTCCAAAACCCATTCCATAGATTAGCCCAATCGTCAGGACTTTGTGGGAGCCATGCTTTGAATATATCTTCGTTTAATATTGTAGCAACTTCGGCTGCTTTATCCCAAATTTTACCAGCGTAGACGAAAAATGCATCCCATATATCATCCCATTCTCTATCGGTTTGTGGTATTAAAGATGTAAATTTAGTCGCCCAATTTGAGTTTTTCTTGACAAATAAATCCCACAGTCCACTCCCCCATTTTGTTATTGAATCCCAAACTGTATCCCAGCTTATACCAGAAACCATCATTGCTAGATGTGTCTGTCCTCCCGATGAGCCGCCAGATGCAGTTGTAAAGTTTGTCCAGAGATTCTTTGCCCAATCCCACAGACCTTGCCATACTGCATCCCAATCTATAGCGTCAATATCAGCCTTTACTACTGTGTAAAAGTCTCCCGCCCATGTAATGAAATTATCCCAAAGTCCGCCAGCCCATTCTACCAAACTTGTCCAAGCGGCAGCCCAATCTACAGAATCTAATACGCTCTTTAACTCATCCCATATTTCACTAGCACCCTCGACTATGATAGCCCATGCCGATGCAATATTTCCTTTCCACTTCGTAAATATCTTAGTCCAATTAACTGCCTTTACTTGTTTTGAAATATTTTTAGTGAATGATTTAAGCATGTCCAGCGACCCGAACGTGTTGGTCATTAACATCAATGCTCCCACCACTGCAAAGAAGATTGCTGTTAATGGGCTGAATGATAAATTAAATCTCATAGCCAGCTTTGCCGCCGTTGCCATACCACCCGCCAATGCCCCGAATGCGTATCCGGATGCCTGTAGAGGTACGCTCACGCTGAACAGCAACGTTCCTAGATTTGACATTAGTGGAGCAAGACCAATTATAACCCCTCCTATTCCTGCCAGAGTAGGAATTAAAGGTTTAGCTGCCTCTATAAATCCATCCATAAATCCTATTCCAACTTTTAAACCCCAACCTAAAGATTCAATTATAATCCCTCCAAAATCTTTAATAATGCTAATTAGAGATGGGAAAACGCCGTCTATAAGTGTTTGGATTACGGGAATTACCTTTGATTTATTTACCGACCATAGTTCATTCAATGCATCTATGAAATCTAAAATCGGAGGAACTATCATTGGGATTATATCAGAACCTAAATTTACGAATAATGCCGCCACAGCGCCCATTACTCCTTGCAGCATCATACCTACCTTTGGTAGCTTCATCATCGCATCGGTCATATATGCTGCTCTTTGACCTGTCAATAGCCCGCTTGCGGCTAAATAGCCCATTGATGTGCCTACTTGATTTATTGTTTTATCCCAATTCTGGAAATATTGAATTGATTTATTTACAGGTTTAGCTAATCCTCTAGTGATTGACCTTCCCATCATTGTTAGGCGGAAGCCGAACCATGACATCTGTTTTCCTACGTTGCTGAAAGCACCGGATATACCTTTAGCCAGCTTACTAAAATCTTTAGCCAATTTTTCTCTTTCAAAGTCCCTGCCTATTTCGTTTAATGATTTCCCGAATATTTCACCTTCGTACCCTGCCTTCCTAAGTCCATCTCTCAACAATGCATATGCAGGGCTTGCTTTGGCAGATATGGTTTCTGCATTGGAGTTGAATTGTTTCTGTAAAACCTGCATTATGCCTGTTTGCTGACTCATAACAGGGAGGCTGCCCTTGATTTTCTTTTCCATGTATCCATATTCGTTGCCTAGACCTTTAATGCTATTTCGATAATCCTGATACGCTTTAACAGACATACTCGCATTTGAAGATATATCTCTAGCGTTGAATCTCTGTCCAGCACCAAACCAAGGAGACTGTTTTGTTGTATTTAGTCGATTACTTTGAGTAGCTCTAAAAAATTTCTCGAAAGCTGCCGCTGCGCTTGCCAACCCCTGTTTGAGTGGGGTAGTAACTATCCCAAGGTTAATATTTAAACCGCCGCCTCCTGACATCTTTCTTACCTCTATTTCTTCTTGTTAGCACGTTTCTTTGCTTGATTCTCCTGTTTATAAGCTTCTATATAACCTCTAATTTGACCTCTGGTCAGTGGAGCATCTGGATGTCCTCCAATCTCTCCCCACTTGTGACCCTTGCAAATTAGAATTACATAGGGCTGCCCTTGATTACTTCTCAGGAAACTTTTCTACGTTGTCTCCCGATGCCCCGCTAATCTCTAGTATTCTTTGACCGACCATTGAAGACTCGCCCATTGCGAACGTCTTACTAATCAGTTTTACGTCGAGGTCAGTTGCTAGGCTAATCAGTTTCCAGAAGAATTTGTAATCGTCTACGCTGAACTTAGATTCATCTTCGGCATTGCCAAGACCATCTAGTTTATCCAGACCTAAGACTGTAAATGCTTCTAGAAGTTCTCCCTCAGACAAACATGAAATGTCTAGCACTCCGTAACTCCCATCCTTCAATTTTACAACAATCTCTTCGGTGTACTCTACACCTTCGAGTAGCTGCTTTGAAATTTTAGGAGAACTCTCTACTAGCCCTCTCCTATCCTCTAAGATTTTCTTCCTTGCGGCTTCAACCCGTTCCTGTGCTTCCTTTCGTTCAATTTCTTTCTTGCTCATTATGTTTCACTTATCCTATTAGTATTGCTACCAAATCCACAGTTTCTGTTGCCCATCCTTCCGAATCGATATTAGCGTCAAACGTATTCAATCTACATCCACTGAATGTAATTGACTTATCCGTTCCACTAGCGCCCAAAGCGAAAGATGTCAATCCGCCCGTACTTTTTGCCTGAGCTAAAAAGAACGCCTGAATACCTGAATCGACCCAGAGTCCTTCTAGGTGAACGGTGAGTCCTTTAGCGCCAGCCTTGATTCCCCAAGGTTCGCGCTTTCCAGCACCGTGATATGCTTCTGTTCCTTCATCTACAGTATAACTTAAGTTGTTGACAAGACCTATTGCTGTTCCACTGGCGAACTTCTTACTATACAATGAACCACGGTCTGACCCTGTAGCCCAATATAATGTGAAATCCCTACCTACTTGTATTGTTGACATTTTTACCACCCATTATGTACTGTTTTTACTCTCAGGCTAATTGATTCTTGAATCCAACCATCTTGTGGGACTTCCAATTCCCAACTCTCGATGTTACATCCACTGAACTTCATAGCGAAGCTAGAGAATGATGCGTGAATGTCGAATGTGTAAAGCGCGTTAGCTCCTGTGACAAGACTACCGAATAGAGCTTGGTCTACGTAACCGTGGTCTATACTTACTGTAATCTCTCTTGTAGCATCCCTTCTGGCAGTGAGGTCATAATCGCCTATCTGTTGAAAGTATTGCGTTCCCCTATCCACTGAGAAAGTCCCATTAGCGTAACCGATTTCGGCTGCGCCTTTGTAAATGTGACCCTCCCAGAATCTTTTAGCTGACATTTTCACTAAATCTATTGCAATAATCCTTAATAAACTCTTCGAAAGATTTAATAGAATCAATTGATATTTCAATAATATGGAACGTGAAACCCACATAGGAAGTAAGGATAAATGCAATGAATGTGGGGTTGTCGAGCAACTCGTCGAACATCATATATCTTATGAGCCTGAAATATTTAAAATATTATGTTTGTCTTGCCATCTTAAATTCCATAAGAGAAACCCGGATATACTTAGAAGACCAAAAGGATTTAAATCTAAAGTTAATAAATGGACAAGTATATCTTTAGAAAGAGAAGTAAGAGATAGAATGGAAGAGTACATGGAAAAGCGCGAAAGCTGGAATAAATTTATAGAGCGAATGCTCGACGAAATAGATTATTCCAGAGATATTAGAAAAAGATACAAGTTAAGATAAACTAATGTTTATATAACTTTAAAATTATATCTCCAAAAGTTATAGCCCAAAGTATAAGAAACAGCGAAATTACAGGGTCGTCAAGTGAATGTGTCGGAATTTTATGTGTAATTAAAGAAGACATTAATGCGAATTTTACGATACTGCAAAATACACTAAGTTTACTCCAATTGTTTCTCATCTAATGACCACCATTCGCTGAATCTGCCCGTTGGTACGCCCCACCGAGTCCTGTATAAAATGCTGCTTTACCTAGTTCTATTATAACTGGTTCCATAACCCCATAACCTAGCTGGGCTAATATGGCTGAAAATGACAATACTGCGAATCCTCCGAGTGTTAAAAATGCCGAGATGTTCCATCCGGGGTTGGGTAGTTTCAAGCACATAGCGTATTTAAACGTGTCAGCCGCAACCCTCAATTTATTACGATTCAACTGATATCTACAATATAATTCTATTATTAATTATTAAATGTTTCTTCATTTATTATAATTAGCCTGTTAATATCTCCTTAATTTGCTCCTTTGTTTTAACTCCTATTCCGGGGAGCTTATCAATGTTGTCTATATCGTTAAATAAGTCCATTAGGGTAGGGTATTTCTCTACTAAAAGCTTTGAAGTATTAGCCCCTATTTTGGGAAATCCTTGTAATATGAAGTTCTTTTTCTCTTCCAAGGTCATACTATTGGGCGCGGAGGTTCTGAGTGCGAATTTGGTCTTCTTTCTACTCATTCTTTTTATGACAGTCTTAATGTATTCTGTAGTTTGTTCTTTATCTTCCGTCCATACTATTTTTATATCGAACTTTAATATTCCTTCATATGCACCATATACTCTAGCAGGAGTAATCGGTATCTTCCTATACCTTTGGGATGAAGCCTTTAGAGGATTACCTTCTATAAGTAGCCTGAGTTTGCCTACTCCCGTTTCCTGCATCCTCTCGATTTGATTCCAGATTCTACCCGGATGATACACGCCATCTTTAGTTTTATGACCTTCAAGTGAACCTAAGAAGTCACTAGCTTCTTTCCTTTCAATTAAATATGAGTTTTCAGGAGTATCCCCATAAATCATAAAGTCTCCTGCTGGAAGAGCCTCGATTCTAGCGTTAATGCCGCCCTTTAAAAATGTGGCAATGAAGTAAGGTTTAAGCTTTTCCCTAGAGTCTACAACTACATCTACAGTCAACAGATTAACCTCTGTTTGTATCGTAGAAAATTCTATACGTCATAGTCCTACGATATACATCTTGTGGAATCCTCTCATCCGCGATAGAGTCGAAATCGTTAATTATACTGTCGATTAAAACACCAGACCGACTTAACATATTTCTCCTGTCTTTTTTAAACATGTCTCTGGCTTCTGCCGCAAGCCTCATTTTATCATTTTCCGAATCTGTAAAAATATCTAACTGTATTGTAGCATTCCATCTTTGCTCGCCTTCTACTCCTTCCCGTTCTTTAACAGTCTGGATTGTGAAAAATTGAACCTGTGGAAGACCCCAAGTAGCCCACCTGCTCTGTCCGGTTAATCCGGTGTTCTTAGTCGTAGCCCACCCCTTATCTATCCAATAAGACTTTGAAGCTCTAGTACCTAACGAGTCGCCGTTGATGTCTACTGTGTTTGAATCTGAAAGTGATTCCCTTAATCCTGCAATGAAAATATCTTCGGCTTGCTCTAGCGTTACAGATGGCATATATTATAAGGTTGTATTAATGTTATTTAAAACTTTCTATTCTGCGGGGAGATTCTCACCATAAAGCGCCTTAATACTATTTAAGTGTTTGGTTAGTCCTCCTGTACTTCTATTCATTTGGTTTGATGCTTCTACATCTCCAACATTTCTAAGGTAACTGGCTTTAACCTTAATATTTCTTATATTTTGCTCCAATGACGATATAACCGCATTCCCAAGTTTCTTTTTTAACCTGTCCATGTTGGCGTTTATCAAAGGCGCTAAAAATGGCGTGGCAGTCTCCATGTCTTCTTGCCCATACTCCAAGAACCAAGCCACGTTTTTCTTCTCCTGAGTCGGCGGGTCAGACAAATCCGTTTCGTCGATTGCAGTTCTGGTATCTACAGATATAGTTCCAATTCCATTAGATACGCTTATGCTAATCGCATTTTTTAAATCAACCTCTTTGGGAATCCCCCTTGGTCTATGATTAATTAAATAGACTCTGAGTTCTCCTAAATGTTCACTCATAATCCGGTTGATTACTTTGACAGATACATCATGACCTGCCTTTCCAAGCCCGTCGATTAATTCCATTGCGTCGGGGATGTCTACGTTTAGTACCTGTCTCGAATCGAATCTAGGCTTTCGTCTGGTCATAGTTACCACTGATTTTTAATAAAAAATAAAAAATTAAAAGTTTTTGGAAATGATTCTAGTATCCTGTTGCGTAACAGATGGCGCTTGGTGCGACTACTCCCTGAGTATACCTCATGAAGAATACCTGTCCTTCAACGTCCCTTGGGACATCTTTGTAAGGCGCTCTTCGCAAGTCCTCTCTGATGAATAGCACTCCTGCTTCCGGTGTGTCTAGCACTAGGAAATTATTCTCACTTATCCAAGGTGTAACGATTATTTCAAGGTCAAGGATTTTCTTTCCTATCTCATACTTGCTGACATCTCCGCCCTTGTCCTTCTCAGTAAATATCCTGAGTGGAACGAGCTTTGCATAATCCAGAGGATTAATGTAGATGGTGTCTGGGGAATAGTTCTTATTCCTGATTTTACCCTCTACTGTTGCGATATCAGTGATTTCGTCGGCATAGGCTCCGCCCCACCTTCCGCTTACTGTGTAGGTTAGACCTGCACCGTTCCAAGCTTCCCTTAGAACGTCAATGCTCACTTTCTGAGAGATTTTCTGAGCAGCCTTTCGGACTCCCCTTCGAATCATGTCAAAACGAGCATCTGTTAGCATCTCGTGTGTGATTTGTACCCTGTACCCGATTTTCTTGTATGTCTTGGTAACAGATGTATAGTCTGGCTCGTAAATCGGAACTTCCGAACCTTCTGATACTTCTGCTGCATCATCCCATTGTCCTTCCGTGACTATTTTAATGGAGTCTCCTTCGTTTCTGAATTCTACAGGGAAAACTCGGCGGCTTATGTCCTCGTTCTCCATGTACTCAATCATCTTCTCCCAGATTACCTCATTAATTAAAGTTTGGTTTTGTGTTGTGTATGACATTTTTATAACCTCAATTTGATTAGTCCTCTAGACCCATTTGTGATGTCCTCAATCAGTATACCCGCTGTCAAGTCTGCTCGTGAGTCGCTAGTTGGGGTGAACGGGAATGCCAGTCCGCCAGCGCCTGCTCTTACAAGCTGCCCTGCCGTTCCGTCTGCTCCTGTTACCTTCATGTAGACCACTCCCTCACATATTACTCCTGCGGTTGTGATTGAACCAGTTGCGCTACCCTTTGTGAATACGACACCGACTACCCCAGCCGCCGAAGCGGATGCTGGCTTTACTGCCGCGCCGTCCATGATTACGAAGATTCCGGATGTAACAGCCCTAGACACGCTGAATGTCCAAGTTGCTCCCCTTCCCCTATCTATTTGATTTGTTCCCATTTTTATTCACCAAAGATTCTCTTTTTAAGTTCAGCCTTTTCTGCTTCACGCTTTTCATCCTCAGTCATGTTGGTTTCCTTACCGTCAGGTAGGCTCCCCTGTGCTGTGATTTTAGACTTTTCAAGTGTGGTAAGAACGCCCCGCTTCCCTGCTAGAGTCATTGCCTCAAAATCGTACTCGATTCCGAGTGGCTCTGCAAGTGCTACGATTGCATCCTCAACATCTTTATTGTCCTGCGCCAAGTCAGCCGCTTCCTTGTCCTGATAAGTCTTTAGAAGAGCCTCGGTTGTGGCGAGATTCCCCTTGACATCAGACAACTCGGCGTTCAATGTTACCATTGCAGCATCTCTATCAGAGAGTTGCGTTTCTAGACCTTTGTTATCGTTTCCTGCCTTTTCAAGTTCTAATTTGAGTCCGGAAATTTCCACACTCAATTCTACTTCTCTTTCAGACATTGTTGATTGTTCACTACCTATACTATGTACTTCTTTATTATTAAATGTTTCTGATTTATTTGAAGGTTCAGCTTCCTTTTTTGCATTTTCTACAGCAATTCGCTTGTCTTCCTCAGTCTTTTTAATAAATTCATCTGTATCGTCAGAAAAGTCCATCCCCATAGATGCACCTACTGTTGCCTCTTTTATGGCAGGGAACAGAACAATACTCTGTTCAATCGCTACCATATTCTTGCCTACAAGTGCTGCAACTGGAACTCCACCCATTTCTTCTAGGAATTCTTCTACAGACTCATGCAGGTTCTCTTCTGGATACTCTTCTCCTAAGAAGTGACCACATTTACCATACGGGTTTCCACATATTGAACAGTATACATCTTTAGCCCTCAAACCAACGCTTGATGCTGAGACTAGACCCGACTTGACCTTTCTTGCCAACTCTTCGTCTGCTGATAGTTCGCCCTCATATGTTACAACTCCATCTTTTTCTTCTGCGTTATTTATTCTACCGATTAGGTTGTCAACGCTCTTTAATCCGCCGAAGAACCCGCCTCCACTTTTGAAGCCGTGGTCTTTTAGGATATAAGCACCTTTGCCATCCATGCCGTTCTTTAGAGTCTTTGCGATATTCTCAGTTTCTGATTGTGTGATAATAAAGTTTTTATTCTTTATGTACCCCTTCTTTACTGAAATACCATTGACTGATAGAGGTAGAACATTCTCGTCCTCCTTCTCTTCGTCAGGCTCACCGCTAAATTCTATCGTAGTAAAATAAGACAGTTCGATATTGTCTTTCATTGTGTTATCTACATATAATTACGTTTAGTAATTAATAAAACCTTCTCACTTTAGTCAGTTTCTGGGCTTGTAAATCCAGACTCTAGGTTGTCAAGTAGCATATTGTATGCCTTATTCTTGTCTATTTCCGCTAGAGCCTGTACTCCCCGCAACCAATCGTCATAACCCAACTTTGGTGAATTTGCTTGTGGCTTCTTCACAGTAGCCGTATCCGCTGACTTTTTGGTCTTCGGTTTATCAGTCTCTTTCTGAGTACCCTTGTTTGGCTTCTTATCTGTGTCATCATCTGTTGGGTGAGTCTGTTTGGGGTTTTTCAATGCGAGTTCTTCGCGCCTTCTCATAGCCTGCTCCTTCTTGAACGCATCTCCTGTCAATAGACCGTAGCCCATAGACTGTATAATCCTTCTTGATTCGTCTATACTTATTGCGCCCACCGCGATTAGCTGTGTCAACTCCAATATACTCAACACGGAAACCGTTAGCGGGTTCCACGCCAATATTACTGGATGCGGCTCACGAACTACTGGAATATTCTTTAGTTCCAGTTGCCTCTTGAATATCATATCCTCGACTGAGAATTTAACGTTAGCCTGCAACACTCTTACCCTAGAGTTGAAAATACTCCTAATCTCTTTTAGAGTCTGAGCATCCATATCTTTAAATGAGGTGTATAAGCTTGGCACTCCCAGAGCCACGACTAGACTTCTGGTCTGAGCTTCAAACATGTCCTTCATCGCAGTTGGAGGTTTCGGAGCCTCAAATTGGAATTCTACATTGTGACGTGTAACTAACCAGTCTCCCGGTTCTAGAACCTCTACTTGGTCTGCAACATTTGTAACTCCCTGCTCGCTGGCTGGATATTCGTTATTTCCAACTTTAACTACCCTAAATGGATAAGCTACGAATTCGGAAATTGCGGTCATATTCTGTCGAGTTGTATCCCTGTCTTCCGCTTCCTCGTAAACCTTTCCAATCATGCTCTTTCCGTAAGCCTCAGAATACAGGTTCCCGATGGTCATGAAGAATATATTATCTATATTTTTATCACTTCTGTCGTTATTCTGTGGAGTCCAAGATGCGATTGCGTTGCCCTTTCTCATCTGAGTGTACTTGGTGATTATACCTGTATGTTGGTCACGGTCTATTTCAAGCTCGTATGGAGGGAAAAAGTTAAGCCCTATCATGTCAGAGCCTTCGATTACCATTTCGCCCCATATAAACCCGAAAATTAAAAGTGAGCGGAATATCTTTTCGTACATGTCTATAAAGTTGATTCTGTCATCCAAGTCTGCGATTATATCTACAATCTCTGATTCGGTGCTTCCGGTAGACTTATCTACTAGCTGATACCCGTTTCCCAGCGCGACTGCTACCGTGTTATCTATAGCAACACTGACAATCCCACCACTTTCGTAGTATTCCTCAAAAACTCTTAACTGGTTGGTTCGTGGGCGCTCGGTAAGTTTACCGTCCCTGCCGACCATCTGATAGAATCCAGTACGTTTCCTTCTTACGACCTCTCCCTGAGCAAAATCCATCTCGGCATACCCAGACTTTCGACCTTCTGCTCCACCGTGGAATATACAGAAATCAGAATCTCCCTTGGGTTTATTTTTACAGTGATTCCCAGCGGCGGTAACACCCTTACATCTAGCCATTATACTATACCAGTACCAGTACACATTAATAAGTTTTACCTAAAACTATCCCGGCGTGACTCGCGTAATGTTGATATTTCTACCATGCATGTCTAATACCCTGATTGCGGCATCCCAATGCTGTTCAGCCATAATCGCGTATCCTCCCCAATCTGCCCGCCTATTCTGTTTCATTCCCTGAGCGTACATAGTTCCCGGTGCATTCTGAGTCGCTAAACGCATACAAAGGAAATGTGCAGAAAATTCTGTAGCAACCATATTGACCCAAAATTTAGAGCCTGTAGCATAAGCTGGGGTTTCCCCAATGTATAGCGGCAATATTGATTCCGCCTTTTTAATCGCGTTGTTTACAGTACCACTCGGAGCTAGATTAGCCTGATATCCTGTAGTGTCACGAACGTCTGCAACACTTGCCCAATTTCCCATGATAAATAATAGCCATTCGTGGTTAATATACTTTATGTTAAAATTAAAAAATTAAGACACTTGGATTTTCCAAGTAATCTGTAGTGTGTCTCCTTCGTCCCAATCTATGTTTAGAGGTGAGAATACCTGCCTGCATAATAGGTCGCCTGACGAGCTTGCGTTCAAAACACCCGATTCCTCGATTGCTTGTGACCCCGTAGATGTTCCGTTCAAGCCTGCTGGCGAGCCGCTAGAGAACGTATAGACTAACTGTGCCGTGTCGTTTGTCACGGATGTTGTTATTCTAGTTCCTACTGCTGCCGCCCTATCTGCTTCTGCGTCTAATGCCGTGTCCCCCGCTGCTGCTGCGGTGTTCCCAGACCCGATTGCAATATAGTCAAAAGCGTCTTCCGCCACGTCAGTTAAAATTAGAGCAGCAACAGCGGCTTTACCCGCAGTTGTTACTAAATCTAATCCCTCGTGGGACTGTTTTACATTACCATATTTATCTCTAACGACTGCGAACATGCAGTCCTTAAAATTCATATCGTTAAATAGTTCATTAGACATGTTTTATCACTCTTAGGTTAATGCTGCCGACTTCCACGTTCCGCCTTCTCCGACGAATATGTAAGCTGCTGTAGCGTAGATTGCCTGTGCATCAGGCGCTGAACCTGTATACGCAGTTGCCGGAACCACCAATTTAGTTGTACCTATAACTGAGCCATAAGTCGCTGTAGTCCCGGTTAGGGTTGCAATAGCGCCCACGGTTGAGGTCAACGTGCCGATAGTTCCTTCTGTTGAGATGATGTTACTCAGGTCTTTGATAAGGTTGCCCCTGATTAGAGCTTCCTCAAAGTTTCTTAGTTTCATTATTATCAACATTATATAACAGTTCTCCTTAATAAAAGCAGCGATTGATTTATAATCCAATTATAATATCGATTATAAACGAAAGGTTAAATAGGCGGAAGTGCTATAAATTACATATGCCTAATATACTACAACGCAAAATATTGCAGGTCGGAGACGCGCTGGGGATAACTATACCAAAGTCTGTAGTGGACACTTACGGCTTGAAAAAAGGTGCGGTAATATATCTAGTCACAGACGGCGTTGACTGTGAAGATTTTCTAATTGTGGATTTATCTAACCGTACAATAAAAGAACTTGCAGACCTTCTGGGTATCGGTAAACGTTAATTCTTATAATAACATATTTATCTTAATCGAAAAGGTTTAAATACGCCGCATTCGATAATAGATGTACATGATTTCAAAAGAAGAGAATCGGGATTACGTTACCGAATATTTAGAAAACACGAACTGGCTTATCAAGGAAAACGCCAATACCTACGATAGCTACACAAAGCTCCGGGGTTACATCGCAGATAATACAATTAAGAGTTGGGCTTTAAACAACATTTATACTAAAGAGATTATTGCCGCGCACGAGGCGGGGTTTATATACGTCCACGATTTAAGCGACGGAGTGGTTCCTTACTGTAGGGGTCACGATATAAGGAAAATATTAAGAAAGGGACTGATTACACATACAGTTGTAGGAGGAAGACCGAAGCATTATTCTTCATTATTCAATCAGCTTGTCAATATGATAGGTACGGCGCAGCAAAATTGGGCTGGCGCTCAGGCTATTTCCCACATCAATACACTTGCTGCTCCATTTATCAGAAAGGACTACGGCAAATACAGAGATGAAGACGGAAATTACCCAGATTGGGTAAAGGCTCAAATTAGGCAGGTAAATCAGGAGTTTATATATGACTTGAACTTCCCATCTAGGGCTGGCAGTCAAACTCCATTTAGTAACATTATTCTGGACTTCATGTGTCCCGGTAGCATGCGTAATGAAAGTGTGTGCAACGCTGGATGCGAAGGGACATATGGGGATTATGAAGTTGAGGCTAGGCTAATCCTAGAGACGTTCAACGACCTATTCTTCGAAGGAGACGCGAGAGGTGCGCCTTTCACATTCCCTATAGTTACAATTAACTGTATACCTGAGACTCCTTACAAATCCGAGCTATGGACAAAATTGATAGCGACCACCCTGAAAATGGGTACGTACAGTTTCTTCAATTATGACGGTTCGGGGATAGACCCAAACAGCGTGGAATCAATGTGCTGTAGGTTTGCCCCGGACACATCAGAAATTGCTCAGGCTGGGGGAAGGTGGGCTTATGGCGGAGAAACAGGCTCAATTGGAATAGTTACAGTCAACATGGCAAAGCTAGGCTACTTGGCGGAAACTGAGGAAGACATACTGAAAATGTTCACGGTCAGTATGAACCATGCAAAGAATTCGTTGATATCAAAGGGGCTGTTCATCGAACAGTTCCAAGACAGGCTGATGTCGTTCGACAAGCCTTATGGTATCAACCTGACTCAGTTCTTTAGGACTATCGGAATCGTCGGGCTAAACGAAATGTGCATCAATTTCAATGGAAAGACCATAGTTGATAACGTCGAGCTAGTCAAGAGGGTTATGCTCCACATGAGGGACTGGATACGTGCGACCCAGAAAGAGACAGGACTTCTATGGAATGCAGAGCAAACTCCGGCGGAAAGCTGCTCACCTAAACTTGCACGTAAAGATAAAGAAATGTACGGAGATTCCATATTTGCTCAGGGAGCAGAGGGAACTTGGTATTACACTTCCATGCTCACAGACCCAGCCGAAGATATAACATTTGGAAGGAGGACAGAAGTAGAAGAGGAAATACTACCACTATTCAGTGGTGGCACAGTCTACAGGATGTACATCTACGACAAGCGACCCAGCGTTGAGGCTATGGCAAAATTTGTCGAGAGGATGATGAAGACTAAGATTCCATACACGGATTTGGCAATCACCTTAACCAACTGCCCAACATGTAAAAAGTCTTACCCCGGCGCTCATGAAGAGTGTCCAGATTGTGGTGGAGAGACAGAAATCTATGACAGAATTGTCGGATACTACCGCCCAAGAAGTCGGGTAAACAAAGGTAGATTGGAAGAAATTAAAAATAGAAATGTTTACGAAGTATAACTACTTCTTTTTAGGCGCGGCTTTAGGTTCAGGCTTTACTGTTTTTGGAGGCTCCCTTATTAGCTTACCATCTTTGTAGATAAACTGGTCAGTTTCCTCGTGTCCATGCTTGAACTTTAGTTTATTTAGAATGTCACTTAACTCAACACGACCCTCTTGGATTGCCTTAAGTACCTGTGCTTCCTGAGCATTATACTGAGCGTCGATATTCAACTTGCCCCACCTGAGATTCCCCAAATTTAGAGTTATCTTTTCGACCTTTTCGATTCTCTTCTCTAGATTCTTCTTCTCTGCGTTGGTAAGTTTAATTTCGTTCTCGTTATTTTTAACCATACATTATTATTGTAAAACATTTATATAAATGTTTCCTATTAGTAAGGTTTATTAAAGCCTAAATGTACTTTTATAGCGATATACATATGCCCAGAGGATATAAACATGACCCCGTAGGTGGAGGATTATCACAGCCAGAATGGGAAAGTACGACATCACATATTCTAGCCAGCGGTGCGAGTTTCCCCGGTACTCCCGTAGAAAGCGAAGAATTTTGGAGGTCAGACCTAAATACAAAGCACATTTACGATGGTTCTGAGTGGCTGGCGTTGACCCCAATTGCCGCAATACTCGCAGACGGTAGCGTCGAATTATCAGCGGCTTGGGATGTAGGAGGATTCAATATAACCAATATCGGAACAATGACATCTACGGTAATATCATTATCTGTGGCGGTTAGACCAGAGAACCTGATGCCATATTCAACAAACACTTACATAAAAATAGCAGATGCATCTGGAACTAACAGATTTGATATTACAGGATTAGACAGTGCTACAGACTTCGGGATTGTGCCAATAGTAACCGGGAGAGGAAATATTGGAACATCTTCATTGGCATGGCAGGCTGGATATTTCAATACCCTATCCCTAGATGATGATAAAAAGATTATCTTGGGAACTGGCAACGACGGCGAAATTTATGTTTCAGCCGATAACCTA